>ENA-OXDV01000370-OXDV01000370.1-human-gut-metagenome-genome-assembly--contig:-NODE-370-length-11433-cov-6.25347_pt1 | contig 11433 bp, 10 predicted proteins | sample MGYA00249350_ERZ652233 | MGnify/ENA primary metagenome ERZ652233 (study PRJEB26925, sample SAMN05826668) | human gut metagenome | biome: ENVO:2100002; feature: ENVO:00000062; material: ENVO:00002003... | reverse complement strand
TTTGGGGGATCACTTTAAAGTGAACGGAGGGGGGCAATGGTGAGTGAATTTTCCACCAACTGCTCGATGCCATACTTGTCGGCAAACTTTTCCTTATAAGCCCGCAGACGGTCGACGATCTCCTGGGTGGTTTCCATATCTTACTTCTTTTAGTGACAGGTACAAAGATACGGATTTCCGGATAAAGGCCTGCAAACAAAGTAAGAAAAACATTTGTTAATCAGCAGGAATGGATTAACTTTGCGAGAAAATCAAGCAGAATGACAGCAGAATGGTTTGAAGCACTGCCCGAACAATGTCCTCCTACGGATGCCGCACAGTGTAAGGGATATTACTATAGAATTGCCAACGGTAATCCTGCCACAACGGAAGACTTCTTTTCACAGAGGAAATTACAACCGGACAAAGTCTTCAAAGGTTTCGGAATAGATGAATGTATAGCGAGAGCCATTTCCTTATTTTCTACAAAGGAGGAAGCAGAGAGAAGATTGAAGCTGCCCAAATTCAAAAATGCAAGCATCGTCATCGTCAAACTGGAACCTAAAGACGGAATGATAAAGAAAACTTTCGGCATAGCTCATTACTCTTGGTGGAGAACAAAAGACTTTAATGTTTCACAAGCTAAAACAGTCTGATTATGGAAGATATGTTAAGGATAGACAAGTTGTTGGACTTCTGTGACGTACCGCAACTTTTCGTGGCGAGAGACGCCTTTGAAACTCTGTATCTTTGTTTGCTGTATGAAGACGAGCCTGCGTGCCGCTATACAGGGATCCGCATTTCGGCACGCCTGTTGGATGCTTTTCTGACGGGTAAGGCAGACTTGCGTCAGCTCTTTCTTCAACCGGAAAATGAACGGGAATATTATGATGTAGTGTTTCAGTCAGGAGAGTACCGGAAAACTTTGTCAGATGAAAAAACGCTACCTGAAGACAAGCTGCCCACCGCCGGATACGTCTTGCCGGAGGATGCACGCGAGAACATTGTAATCAGTCTGCCAATGAAAGACCGCAACCTGCTTACGGAACTTGTACGCAAGTTCGGATGGGCGTGCATGTGATTCAGCATACGGCGTGCTTCACTCCACCACCCACCGTTCTATATTCCTCATCCGGTTGCTGAAATTCACCCCAATCTTGAACAACCGCCTCGGGTCAGCCTCGAAAGGTTGCGCATAGTGCTTCTCGTTAATCTGCCGTAAAGCCTCCTCAGCAGTACCTTCCAGTTTGAATTCCATCACGTAGATGTAATCCGAAGTCTTCAACACCAGGTCGATGCGCCCCTCGGAGGTGTGATACTCCGCCTCGGTGTAGAAGCCCACAAGCTTGAAAACGATAAACAGCACGTTCTGGTAGTGCAGTTCCAGGTCGCGCACCAGCTCGTAGGGCGTGTCGGCAAAGAAGCTTTGCAGGCGACGGAAGAAGGCGTCGGGCTGGCCGGCACGTATCTCCTTAACAAACTTCTGTATCTCGAAAGGAGCCTCTATCTTGTTGAAGCGGGTATAATAAGGTATGAGGAACTTGACGAACCCCTCTTCCACCTCCCGGTTTGGGAAGCCGAGGCGATAAAGCCCGAACTCCTTGTCGTAGTCCTTTATCGTAAGATATCCGCTCTGGAAGATGACTGGCAGCGGTTCTTCGTCACCGTAGATGCTGTTCAGCACATCGGCGTAAGTTTCGGCATGCGCCATGTGCTCCAGGTCGTAGTGGTAGCGCTTCAGCAGTTCCACCAGGTAGGTGGGCGTGCCCGTCTCGAACCAATAGCTGCCGAATTTATTGTATTTAAAGGTGCAGAGCAGGCTGAAGGGATTGTAAATGCCGATGGAATTTTCGGTGAAGTGATAACCGTCGTAGCAGGCTTTGAGTTCGGCGACCACTTCATCGTAAGTCATGCCGTTGGCAGAGGCCAGTTCGTGCAGTTCCTCCTCCAGATTATCATGAATTTCCTGCCCGGTGACGCCGCAAATGTCAATAAACATTTCCTGCATGGAAATATCGTCCAGATTGTTGAGGTCGCTGAACACACTGACCTTGCCGAACTTGGTGACACCCGTCAGCAGGGCGAACTTGATGCAGCCGTCCATGGTTTTCATCACTCCGTAGAAAGGTTTCAAGGTGCTGCGGAAGGCTTGTTGCAACTCGTGGTTGCCGATGGCTTGCAGCAAGGGTTTGTCGTACTCATCGATGAGGATGGCAACGCGCTGGCCGGTCTGCTCGCAGGCACGGCGAATGACACCGGCAAAGCGCAGGGAAAAGGATGTTTCGGAAGATTCCGCACCATAAAGTTCTTCCCAACGGGTGAGGTTATTGTTCAATATCTTATCCAGGCTGTCCGGGATATCGTATTTTTCGATGTTGAGGTCGAGGTGTAACACGGGATATCTCTTCCATTCCTTTTCAAGCTGCTCCATGGCCAGCCCTTGGAAGAGTTCCTTCTTGCCCTGGAAGTAAGCTTCAAGGGTAGATATCAGCAAACTCTTACCGAAACGGCGGGGACGGCTGAGGAAATAATATCGCCCGGTCTTCACTAAACGGTAGATAATCTCAGTCTTGTCAATGTAGAAAAAGCCGTCCTTGCGGAGACTTTCAAAGTTCTGTATTCCGATGGGATAGATTTTGCTGCTCATAGTTTCCTGCTTTTTAGTGAGTTCAGACACAAAGATAGCACAAACCGAATACAGAACTTTCATAACTCGCATGAAAAAGTTATGTTGAGGTGTAGCCTATCTTCACTTGTAGGGCAAAGGTAAAGAAAAAAGTCCGTGCAAACGGCATGTTTGAAGGATATTAACGGTTTCGGAAAAGAATTGTTTGTATCCCGCCGGAAATGGATAACTTTGTCAGCGAATTACAGTATAAACCAGAAAAACGACCACCATGCATAAAATACCACAACCGCTACTACTACTGTTACTACCACTGTGCCTCATCGCCTGCCATACCGGCAACGGAAGTGCAACCGTCATCGGAAATGCAGCCGCCCCTCTCCGTTCTTCCCGCTACCACGCCGACAGCCTGCGTTTCCTCGCCGCCACAGAGCCCCTCTACGACCAAAGGCGGGAGCGTGAAACCATCCCCTATCTCGACTCCATCTTCCTGCTGCCCGCCAGCCTCAATCCCGACGCCCCGCAGCACTCCGACACCCTCAGCACCGCCGAAGGCCGCCTGCTCTGCAACCGTGCCTTGCGCTACCTGATGGTAAGCTACAACCTGCTAATAGACTTTGAAGGCGGCTACCGCCACCTCGACAGCCTCCAACGCCTGCACCTCCTCTTTCTGGAACGCTACTGCCTGCGAGGCCTCCTCACCGCCAAAGCCCAGATGCTGATGCCCCTCGACCGCCACACCGAAGCCCTGCAATGCCTCGACCAAGCCATGAAGCTCGCCCGGACAGAAGACAGTATCGCCGCCCCCCTCCCTTCCGGCCTCCTTGCCCGCGCACAAGCCACCGGACGCCTCGAATGTCCCGAGAACGACAGCTACTGGAGTGCCGCCGCCGGCATCACCTACATGGGCGTGGACAGCGCAAGCACCCGTGCCGAGCAAGCCTTCCTGCGGGTTATCGACATTGCCCGCCACACCGGTTTCCGCGGTGGCCTCTATCCCCATGCCATAGCCCGCCTCGCCGACATCTACCTGCACCAGGGTAAATATGAACAGAGCATCGCCCTCTGCCGCCAAGCCATTGCCTCCACTCCCTCCGACAAACCCGACGAACAAGGGCAATATATCGCCGCCGAAAACCTGACCGAAGCCTACCGCCGCCTCGGCCTTTACGACGAAGCCCTGCGCTACTGCGCCATCGTGACCGACGCCCCCAAAGACTTCGAGATACTGAACAACCTGCGCGGACGCTCCTACATCAACAAAGCCGCCGTCCTTGCCGAAATGAACCGTTCCGCCGATGCCCTCGTCGCCCTGCAACAAGCCGACAGCTGCTTCAACCGTACAGGCAACGATTACTATAAGCTGCAAGCCGCCCTCGAACGCGCCCATCTGCTCACTTTGCAGCCCGACTCACTGGAAGCAGGCCTGCGCATTTTCACCACCCTCGAAGGACAAATACCCGCCCATCGCCAAGCCTTCTACCTTTACTATTACGGAAGCGCCTGCGCCCAAGCCGGACAATACTCCCGTGCTATCCCCCTGCTGGAAAGTGCCGTGACGGAATCGGAGAACATTTCCGAACGCCTCATGGCCCACCAGGCCGCCCGTCTGCTCACCGAGTGCTACCGCCATACCGGACGTCTCGCCCTCCTTGCCGACTTCCTGCCCCGCTATCAAGCCCTTTCCGACTCCATAGCCAGCGACGCGAAGATACGCCAGCTTGCCGCCGCCAACATCCGCTTCGAAACCGAAAAGAAAGAGCAGGAAAACCGCGCCCTCACCGCCGAAGTGGCACTGAAGGACAGTCGCCTGCGCACCACCCTCCTCGTTGGCACACTCTGCCTGCTGCTGGCTGCCGGCACCATCGTCTGGGTAGTGATGAGGCATCGTGCCATCCGCATCCGGCAGGAAGCCGCCGCCACCCTGCTGCGCGAACAGGAAGCGCAACTGCACAGCCTCATCCGCGACCGCCAGCAACTCAACGACCGCAATCTCGACCTGGTCCGCCAACTCTCCGACATCCAGGCCACACACGAAAACACCTGCAACCTCGACAGCATCATGGAGAGCCTGCAACAAAGCCTTTTCAGCAAAGAAGACGCCGAACGCTTCCGCCAAAACTTCTCCGCCGTTTATCCCACAGCACTGAATCGTCTGCGGAGCCGTTGCCCCGACCTGACCTACAGCGACGAACTCTTCTGCATGCTCGCCATGCTGCAACTGGACAACTTCGAAATGGCACGCACCTTGGGTATCAGCAAATCCAGTGTCTCGAAAACACGATACCGGATACGCATAAAACTGGGATTGCCGGAAGGAGCCGATGCAGACACTGAAATCAGAAAAGTGATGTCTGTCAAGGAATAATTGCATAGTATTCACTATCTTTGCAACAGTTCAACCATTTGGAAACTGTTAGCGTTATATTACTTATAAACATTATAATAGAAAGATTTATGAAACGTACAAAATTAGCTGCATCCTTCCTGTTAGCCGGGACTCTGCTCCTGACGGGATGCGTGAGCAAGAAAGAATTAGTGAATCTTCAAACAGATTATAACAAGTTGAAGGACGAGAAGACTGCCCTCGATAAGTCCTATCAGGATGCGCAAATCCAGCTCGCCGAGTATCGCACACAGTCCAAAAGCCTGGAAGACCGCCTCAACGAAGCCCGGAAAAACAACCAGGAGCTGCGCAACAACTACGCCACTCTGCAAGGTTCTCTCGACAAGAGCCTCCAGCAGAACTCCCAAGGCAACATCAACATCTCCAAACTGGTGGATGAGATTAATGCCTCCAACCGCTACATCAAGCAACTGGTGGACACCAAGAGCAAATCGGACTCTCTGAACGTAGTGCTGACTAACAACCTCACCCGCTCCCTGAGCCGCGAAGAGCTAAAAGAGGTGGATGTAAAGGTCTTGAAAGGCGTGGTTTACATCTCCTTGGCAGACAATATGCTATACAAGAGCGGCAGTTACGAAATCAACGAACGCGCTGGCGAAACGCTGAGCAAGATTGCCAAGATTATCACCGATTACAAGGATTACGAAGTATTAGTGGAAGGTAACACAGACAATGTGCCCATCTCCCGCCCCAATATCCGTAACAACTGGGACCTGAGCGCCCTGCGTGCCTCATCCGTAGTGCAAGCCTTGCAGAATCAATACGGCGTCGACCCCAAACGCCTTTCCGCCGCCGGCCGTGGAGAATATAATCCTCTCACGGATAATGACACCGAACTGGGCAAGCAACGCAACCGCCGTACGCAAATTATCATCACTCCGAAGCTCGACCAGTTCCTGGAGCTGATAGACAAGGCGCCGGAAGCGGAAGGAGAAGAAAAAGCCGAATAAAGTAAAGACTGCCTGCAATTACTTAACCTACAAGCAGAAACATAGGGAAAAAATATAATTCCAAAAACAAACCTCAGACTGTCTCTAAATAGGAAGAAGCCTATCACTCTGTCATCCGGAGCAAAATAACGGCAAGTTGCTATTCAGAGGCAGTCTGTTTGTTTTTTCCCTTCTATAAGCCCTGAATAAGTACAATTTAATAGTTTTTATCGCACACGCACTTACATTTTATCACATTTATTCCTACCTTTGCGCCCAAATTATAACTTTTAACTAACAACTCATAATCAACTACCATGGCTAAGATAACCAAAGAAGCTGCCTTGCTGTATCACTCACAAGGCAAACCAGGTAAGATAGAAGTAGTGCCCACCAAGCCCTACAGTACCCAAACCGACCTTTCACTTGCATACTCCCCCGGTGTGGCGGAACCATGTCTTGAAATAGAAAAGAACCCGCAAGATGCATACAAATATACAGCGAAGGGTAATCTGGTAGCTGTAATCTCAAACGGTACCGCAGTGCTCGGTCTGGGCGATATAGGCGCGTTGAGCGGCAAACCCGTAATGGAAGGTAAAGGATTGCTTTTCAAGATTTACGCCGGTATCGACGTGTTCGACATCGAAGTGAACGAGAAAGACCCTGAGAAATTTATCCAGGCAGTCAAAGCCATCGCCCCTACTTTCGGTGGCATCAACCTGGAAGACATCAAAGCTCCCGAATGTTTCGAAATAGAACGCCGCCTGAAGGAAGAACTCGACATCCCCGTGATGCACGACGACCAACATGGTACAGCCATCATCTCCAGTGCCGGACTTGTGAACGCTTTGCAGGTAGCAGGCAAGAAGATTGAAGATGTAAAAATCGTTGTGAACGGTGCCGGTGCATCGGCCGTATCCTGCACGAAGCTGTACGTTTCGCTGGGTGCCCGCCTGGAAAACATCGTGATGGTGGATAGCAAAGGCGTTATCAGCAAGACACGTACCGACCTCAACGAACAGAAGCGTTACTTCGCCACCGACCGTACCGACATCCATACTCTTGAAGAAGCCATCAAAGGCGCAGACGTATTTTTGGGATTATCCAAAGGCAATGTACTGTCACAAGACATGGTACGCAGCATGGCCCCGTCTCCTATCGTTTTCGCACTCGCCAACCCGACACCAGAAATCTCTTACGAAGATGCCATGGCAGCCCGCCCCGATGTATTGATGGCAACCGGACGTTCGGACTATCCGAACCAGATTAACAATGTAATCGGTTTCCCCTATATCTTCCGTGGCGCGCTCGACACTCAGGCAAAGGCCATCAACGAGGAAATGAAAATAGCCGCCGTACACGCCATCGCCAACCTGGCAAAACAGCCTGTGCCCGATGTTGTGAACGAGGCTTACCATGTAAACAACTTTAGTTTCGGCCCTGAATACTTCATCCCGAAACCGGTTGACCCGCGCCTCATCACCGAAGTTTCCTGCGCCGTGGCACGTGCAGCCATGGAAAGTGGTGTAGCCCGCAAGAACATCGAAGACTGGGATGCTTACTGCGTACAACTCCGCGAACTGATGGGTTACGAAAGCAAACTCACCCGTCAGCTTTACGACACCGCCCGCCGCAATCCGCAACGTGTGGTATTTGCCGAAGGTTCCCACCCCAATATGCTGAAAGCAGCCGTAGAAGCCAAAGCCGAAGGTATCTGCCATCCCATCGTTTTAGGTAACGACGAGACCATCGAAAAACTGGCAAAAGAACTCGACCTCAGCCTGGAAGGTATCGAAATCGTAAACCTGCGCCATCCGAACGAGGCATCGCGCCGCGAACGTTATGCCCGCATCCTTTCTGAAAAACGTGCCCGCCAGGGTGCCACCTATGAAGAAGCCAACGACAAGATGTTCGAACGCAACTACTTCGGTATGATGATGGTGGAAACAGGCGATGCGGATGCATTCATCACCGGTCTTTATACGAAATACAGCAACACTATCAAGGTAGCCAAGGAAGTCATCGGCATACAACCGCAATACAAGCATTTCGGTACGATGCACATCCTGAACTCCAAGAAAGGAACGTATTTCCTTGCCGACACATTAATCAACCGTCACCCCAATGCCGAAACATTGATTGATATTGCCAAACTGTCAGAGCACACCGTACGTTTCTTCAACCATACCCCAGTAATGGCCATGCTGAGCTACTCCAACTTTGGCGCCGACACCGAAGGCAGTCCGGTAAGCGTACACGAAGCCGTAGAGTACATGCAGCAAAACTATCCTGATCTTGCCATTGACGGTGAAATGCAGGTGAACTTCGCCATGGACCGCAAGATGCGTGACGCCAAATATCCTTTCACCCGCTTGAAAGGCAAGGATGTGAACACCCTCGTATTCCCGAACCTGAGCTCTGCCAACTCCGCATACAAACTGTTGCAGGCTATGAATACGGAAATGGAACTGATTGGTCCGATACAGATGGGCCTGAACAAACCTATCCACTTCACCGACTTCGAAAGCTCTGTTCGTGACATCGTAAACATCACCGCAGTGGCAGTTATCGACGCCATCGTGGACAAAAAGAAAGCAGGTAAATGAGACGTCCTTTATCGAAATCACAAAGTGTTTGCATTATGATGCTTTGGGCAGCACTTTGCTACATTGTTCTAACAACTGTCGAACGAATTGATGGTCCAGTCATCATGACACTTGTCATTTCGGCAGCGTTAGTATTCATTCCGGTAATAAAATCATTAAAGAGAGGATAAATAATGTCTTTTTATTCCTTTTTGCGGTAGAAAACAATAAAAATGTTGTTTTCTACCGCATTTTCTTTATAAATTGTTTGTTTGTCTCATTTTTATGTGTACTTTTGCAACCGCAACAGAGAAAAAGGGAAACGAGATACGAGGAAACAAGTTACAAGGAATTCCCTGCGGCAGCGCAAATGCCTTATCAACTGAACCCCTCGTCAACTTGTCAACTGAACTCTCGTCAACTGAAAAATAACCAATAAAAGAAATAGATTATGAACGCAGCTAAGGTATTAGAAGATTTGAAGAGACGGTTCCCCAACGAACCAGAGTATCATCAGGCAGTGGAAGAAGTACTTTCTACAATTGAAGAAGAGTACAACAAACACCCAGAGTTTGACAAAGTCAATCTGATTGAACGTCTTTGCATCCCCGACCGTGTTTACCAGTTCCGCGTGACTTGGATGGACGATAAGGGTAACATTCAGACCAACATGGGTTACCGCGTTCAACACAACAACGCTATCGGCCCGTACAAAGGTGGTATTCGTTTCCACGCTTCTGTAAACCTTTCAATCCTGAAATTCCTTGCTTTCGAGCAGACTTTCAAAAGCTCACTGACTACGCTGCCTATGGGTGGTGGTAAAGGTGGTTCCGACTTCTCTCCGCGCGGTAAATCCAATGCTGAAGTAATGCGTTTCGTACAAGCATTCATGCTGGAATTGTGGCGTCACATTGGTCCTGAGACTGACGTTCCTGCCGGTGACATCGGTGTAGGCGGTCGTGAAGTAGGTTTCATGTTCGGTATGTACAAGAAGCTGACTCGTGAATTTACCGGTACATTCACAGGTAAAGGTCGCGAATTCGGTGGTTCACTGATTCGTCCTGAGGCTACAGGTTACGGTAACATCTACTTCCTGATGGAAATGCTGAAAACTAAGGGTACTGACCTGAAAGGTAAAACCTGCCTGATCTCAGGTTCCGGTAACGTAGCTCAATATACCGCTGAAAAAGTTCTCGAACTGGGTGGTAAAGTTCTGACAATGTCCGACTCTGACGGTTATGTTTACGACCCGGCAGGTATCGACCGCGAGAAACTGGATTACATCATGGAATTGAAGAACCTCTATCGTGGACGTATCCGCGAATATGCAGAGCAATATCCGGGTGTTAAGTATGTAGAAGGAGCTAAACCTTGGGGTGAAAAAGCTGACATCGCTCTGCCTTCCGCAACTCAGAACGAACTGAACGGTGACCATGCTCGCCAGTTAGTAGCAAACGGCTGTATGGCTGTATCCGAAGGTGCTAACATGCCTTCTACTCCAGAAGCTATCAAAGTATTCCAGGATGCCAAAATTCTGTATGCCCCGGGTAAGGCTGCCAATGCAGGTGGTGTATCAGTATCCGGTCTTGAAATGACTCAGAACTCTATCAAACTGAGCTGGAGTTCTGAAGAGGTAGACGAGAAACTAAAGAGCATCATGAAGAACATTCACGAAGCCTGCGTACAGTATGGCACAGAAGCTGACGGTTATGTGAACTATGTGAAGGGTGCTAACGTTGCCGGATTCATGAAGGTGGCAAAAGCTATGATGGCACAAGGTATCGTGTAAGAAAGCTATAGTTGTTATATATTGGGAATCCCCTTTGCACTCGGTGTGAAGGGGATTTTCTTTATAACTCATCGTCATTTTCTTCATCAGCTTAGACTTCATCCTTAAATCCGTTTTTTTTACTACTTCAATGTCACAATCAATACTATCGGATTACTTTCCTCGCCAACATTTTCCAGAGCCTCAACAAGTTCTTTCTTTTTAGCTTCATCCTTTGCCTTGGTGGCTTTTATCCGACCTATATCAATCCAGTTATCTTCACTAAAAGGTTCCAGCACATCTATCCAATACTTACCGGCAGAACGATAATCAACTGTAAATTCACCTCCCAACAAGTCATTATCCAAAACAAAAGGACGTTCTATACGCCGTAAAGGTATGTTGAACCAGGGCACTTGGCGTTCTTTAATTTTGCCTTGTCGCTTTTGCTCCCTCACTGTTCCATCTTGTTTGTTGTAGCAATAAGTCAATACCTTATCCCCTTTGCTCCCCACCAAATAGACATAATCTTTGCTTGGATAATAAGAGCTGATAGAGAAGTAATCGAAGGCTTTTCTTTCTCTAAACCATAAATGAGTCTGCTCGTAATCTCCTTTTTCTTCTTTTGTAAAGATAGAATATTGAGGACTCAAACTTTCATGAGTGACGTCATATCGATAGATAGTATCAGTATCGGGATATTTAAGGGTTAATTGGCTACCATAAGTATCTATATTGGTCAGATCCTCTTTCCAATAATTAGCAAAATAATTCATCTGAGCGCAATTCTTAATGATACCTTCTTCTCTACCCTTATGAACCGGATTCTTGAACATCTTTTTTAAATGAAAGCAACTGTCTACCAGTGCAAAAGACCATAAAGAGTCTTTGGGTACCGGTCTGTACAATGCTATGTTTTGTGCAATGAAAAAGTTGTTTTCGAACAGTACATGTTGCGTATAAGCTGCTGCAAATTTATTATAGTGATTATACCCTATAACGTTTCTCTTAAAGTTCCCTTCAAAATCATACACCAGAATGCCTCCACCTACAATATAGACTTCTTTATGATTTTCGTCAATGAGGAATTCACCCAGAGTGACGTACTCACCAGGTCCTGCCTCTTATACACATCTCCG
>ENA-OXDV01000367-OXDV01000367.1-human-gut-metagenome-genome-assembly--contig:-NODE-367-length-11504-cov-5.85387_pt1 | contig 11504 bp, 6 predicted proteins | sample MGYA00249350_ERZ652233 | MGnify/ENA primary metagenome ERZ652233 (study PRJEB26925, sample SAMN05826668) | human gut metagenome | biome: ENVO:2100002; feature: ENVO:00000062; material: ENVO:00002003... | reverse complement strand
CTGCACATTCGTCCCCGCACCCATTTTCTGCGTACTGCCCATCAGGATTCGCACTTCGCCACAGCGTACCTTTTTGAACAGCTCCTGCTTCTTCGTCTCGGTATCCGCTTCGTGGATAAACTTGATTTCCGATTCGGGAATACCACGCTCGATCAGCTTCTGTCGTATATCCGTATAGACGGAAAATTCGCCTGCTCCCTTTGGAGTGGAAAGGTCGCAAAAGAGAAGCTGCGTCAGCTTTTTATCGCTGTTTTCCTCCCATATACGGAATATTTCATTTACGCAGGCGTTGACTTTACTGCCTTCCTCATCGGGCAGCATTGGATTCATCATTCGTTGGTCAAGGGCGAGCTTCCGCCCGTCGTTTGTAACCTTCAGCATATTGTCCACGCTGGAATCCACATTGCCGCCCCTTATCTTTTCGGCTCGTTCGCCGAGAGAGGCGACCATTTCCTTCTGCACCTGTGACGGCTTCACGGCGATGTTATGATACTCCACTTCCGGTACGGGAAGATCGAGCATATCCGCCGTTTTGATGTCCGCCACCTGTTTGAACATCGCCATCAATTCGGGCAGGTTATTGAATTTCGCAAAGCGTGTTTTCGCTCGGTATCCTGTTCCTTCGGGTGTAAGCTCGACTGCCGTGACCGTCTCGCCGAACATCGACGCCCAAGCGTCAAAGTGCTGTAAATCGTGTTCTTGCAGCGTTCGGTACTGCAAATACCGCTGTATGGTATAAAGTTCTACCATTGAGTTAGAGATCGGCGTACCCGTTGCAAATACAACGCCACGCCCTCCGGTAATCTCGTCCAAGTAGCGGCACTTCATAAAAAGGTCGGAAGATTTCTGCGCTTCCGTCTGGGCGATACCACCTACATTCCGCATTTTTGTATAGAGATACAGATTCTTGTAATAATGACTTTCATCTATGAAAAGCCTGTCTATACCGAGTTCTTCAAAGGTTACGACATCATCCTTTCTTGATTGATCGTTTAATTTTTCCAGCTTCGTTTGCAGGGATTTTTTCGTCTTTTCAAGCTGCTTGACGGAAAACCTGTCGCCACGGTTTCTCTTTATATCCGCAATCCCTTCGATAATATCACTAAGTTGCTGTTCTAAAACAGCCCTCTGCCTTTCAATGCTTATCGGGATTTTTTCAAACTGCGAGTGACCGATAATCACAGCGTCATAATCGCCTGTGGCAATCCTGCCGCAGAAGCGTTTTCTGTTTTTCATCTCAAAGTCTTTCTTCGTAGCAACCAAAATATTTGCCGCCGGATAGAGCTGCAAGAACTCCGCCGCCCACTGCTCCGTCAAATGATTCGGCACGACAAAGAGGGATTTATTGCAAAGTCCAAGCCGCTTGGACTCCATAGCGGCGGCAGTCATTTCAAAGGTCTTGCCCGCACCCACAGCGTGTGCCAATAAGGTATTCCCGCCGTAAAGGATATGAGCGACCGCATTTTTCTGATGTTCCCGCAGCTCGATTTCCGGATTCATATCACTAAAAATGATATGGCTCCCATCATACTCACGGGGGCGGATACTGTTGAATTTGTCGTTATACAGCCGTACCAGCTTTTCCCGTCTTGCGGGATCACGCCATACCCAATCCTGAAAGCCCTGCTTGATAAGCTCCTGCTTCGACTGGGCAATAGCGGTTTCCTTTTTATTGAGAATAGCTTTCTTTTTGCCTTCTGCGTCCTCGACATAATCAAAAACACGCACATCTTTCATATTGAGCGTATCTTCAATAATTTTGTAGGCGTTTACCCGCTTCGTGCCGTAGGTGTTGTAGGCTTTCAGATTTCCACGGTCATAGGATTTTCCCTCCACATTCCATTCGCCCGTCAGCTTTGAGTAATGGACTTTGATATTCCATCTCGCATAAACGGGCGTATCCAAAAACTCGTACATAAACTGCTGTGCGACTTCTTCCGGCAGCCAAGTCGTGCCGAGCTGCACGAAAATCTCGCTGGCAGTCAGGTCTTTCGGCTGTACCTTTTCGAGCGCCTCTACATTGATGTTGTAATCTTCAGGGTAAACTTCTGCACACTTTTTCGCCCAAGCGAGCTTCTCCCGTACATTGCCGGAGAGGTATTCGTCCGCCATCAGGTACTTTTGCTCGGTGCTGTTTCCGTAGCCGTACATCGGGTTTAAGAAGATAACGCCCTTTAATTCCTCGTAGATTTCCTGCTCTGTCTTGCCCGTAAGGGAACACATATATTCCATATCCACCTGAGCCTTTTCGCCCATAGATACGGCAAGCGCTTTGCTGACGGTATCCACCGAGGTAACGGGTGTGTGTGGCTTGATCGTCCGCTTCGTGAACATATCCGCCTTGCGCTCCAGTTCTCCATTTTCGTCCAGCACCTCCAGTGCGGAAAGCAGGGCAAAGGAACTGTCCTGCGAAAAGGCGGACACATTCGCACGGGAATTGATCAGTCCGTACTTATTGGAAAAAGTATCGTAAAGCGCATTTAGCTTCTGCTGTTCCTTTTCGACTTCATAATCTGGATAGTCGGCAGTCTGCATTTCAATCAGGCTGCGAACACTGTCCCTTATGGCAATCATACCTTTAATCCGGTTTTCAGCCGTTGCCGAACATTCAACCGGAGTCATTCGGGAATTTTCACGGTAATAGATTTTATTGTCCACAACCGTATAGGAAAAGTTGCGTACTTCGGGATCGGCGGGAATGGAGTTATCTTCTTCGGTCAGTTCCTCGTCCACTTCGTAATCCGTGATCTCTGCGTGGATATTGGAGATGGCTTCGTCCAAAAGCTCGGCAAGGTCAGCATTTTCATAGGGTACAACGGTATCTTCCTCGCCGAATCTGCCGGACACGGTTTTCCATTCGCCTAATACCATTTCAGGGTGATCGACAAAGTAGGCGTTCATCTTCACACCGTTTTCGTCGGTATTCAGGTGTACCCACTCCGGCTCAAGGTCAATAAGTCTGTCACGCTTCTGTAATATCAAAATATCCGAAACGACCTCTGTTCCGGCGTTTCCCTTAAAGGTGTTATTCGGCAGACGAATAGCGCCGAGAAGATCGGCTCGCTGTGCGATATACTTCCGCACGGCTGGATTTTCCTTATCCATTGTGCCTTTGCTTGTGATGAGCGCCATCACGCCGCCCGGTCTGAGCTTATCTAAGGATTTTGCAAAAAAATAGTCGTGAATTAAAAAGTTATGCTTGTTATACCTCCTGTCATTGACTCGAATATCCCCGAAAGGCACATTGCCGATCACAGCGTCAAAGAAGCTGTCGGGAATAGTTGCTTCCTCAAACGGCTGCGCCGCTATCGAGGTTTTCTGATAAAGCTGCTGTGCGATACCTGCCGAAATCTTATCAATCTCAACGCCGTAGATTTTGCTGTCCTGCATTGAACTGGGCAGCATACCGATAAAGTTGCCGATACCGCAGGAAGGCTCCAAGATATTGCCCTCCTTAAATCCCATCTGTTCCATTGCCTTGTAGATCGAGGAAATGACAACGGGCGGGGTGTAGAAAGCGGTAAGCGTACTTGCCCTTGCGCTTTCATACTCATCGGGAGAAAGGGCAGTGTAAAGCTCGATAAACTCGTCCGCCCACGAGGAATTGTTTTCATCAAATGCTTCTGGAATACCGCCCCAACCGACATACTGTGATAGTATCTCCTGTTCTTCGGGTGTTGCAAAACGGTTATCAAACTCACATTCCTTCAGCACCCTGATTGCCTCCATATTCCTGCGGAAGCGTTCTTTTTTGCCTGCCTCCGGCACTTCGTGGGAAGCAAGGTCAAAGGTATGCCGTTCGGATAACGGGATTTCAGGGTGCAGATCAAAGGTCTGTACCCGTGAGCGCTTCGGCTGGCTGAAAGCAGGCGTTAATGACTCATCTTTTTCGGGTGTAGGCTGTTCGATAGATGTGTTCTGCTTTGTTCGTTCCACATAAAGCCATTCGGCAGCTTCCTTTTCAGAAACAGATTTTTTGACCTGCTCCAAATAGTCGTTTGCCTGCCACTCGCTCTTAAATTCCTCACTGACACCTTCATCGTCAATATAGATTGCTTCTGTCAAATCGTCCCAAATGGCATAGCCTTCATCGGTTTCAATGACAAAAAATCTCTCATCAGGCGGGAGTGCATTTTCTTCTGCAATTTTCTCCGCCTGCCTGAGCATTTCATCTGCCCTGTCGTTTGCAAGATAGGGCGAATCAATGATTTCTACGCTTTGCGGCGGCGGATCAAGGCTACCGATAAAATCCTGCGGTATGGTGTTCCCATCTTTATCCTTATAGAAAACGACAGTAAAAGGAACACCGTAGTAATTTTCTTCCTTTATATCCTTTTCAAACTGATAGGGGCTGGTGTATTCAACGCTTTCCCGCACCGTCCCGTCCGTGTGCAGATAGTCGATCCTGCCGACCGGCTGCGACTGCACCGGATCTTCCTTATTGGTCGATACGATGTTTCGGGTGCTGCGCTCTCCGTTTTCCAAAGAGCAGACCGCCACATCAAAGCCACGGTCAAGCAGCATATTGACATAGGTTTCCAAGTGGTTTGCCGGAAAGCCGCACATCTCCGTCCGCTGATTGCCGCTGATGAAACGGGAAGCAAGATTTAATTCCAGCGCTTCGCTTACGGTCTGTGCGTCCGTACCGTAGGCTTCAAAGAAATCGCCCATCTGATACAGCACAAGGCTGTCAGGGTTATTTTCCTTGATTTCATTGTACTCACGATAAGCGTCCGTAAAGCTGCTGCGCTCGTTCTGCTGAACAAGGCGCATAAATCTGTCCTTTTGCTCCAAACGGGGCTGCGGATTTTGCACAGAGCGATCCATCAGCTTACATTCCAGTCATCTACCCGTGTGATTTCAAAAGGCTTTCCGTCCAAATACACTCTGTCGCCGACTTTATAAGCGGCAGAGAATAACGATTTTTGCTGTTCCCGTGCCGCCGCCTGCTCGATCCTTACCACAACATCATCGGACAGTCCGTCCACATAGTAGCGGATTTCGCCTTCATCGCTGATATGGGCAATCGTCTGATAATCGCCGTTTTCCTCAACGGCTCTGTTCCAGACGGTAAGACCGTTTCCAAGATAGCCCATACCAATGTCAAAGGCAGGCGCTTCGTCTGTCTTTTCTTCGGGTGGCAACTCCTTGACCTTCAGATGGTCGTTCAGCGGATTTTCCCGCACTCTGCGGTCAAATTCCGCCCTGTCCATTTCCTTATTGAACAAAGGATACTGTGTATCAAAAAGCCTTACCTGTTTATCATCAAAGGCAAGGATTTCGTATTCGTCAGCGCCGATATATACCGTATCGCCGAGATGGTAGGCATACTGCGCCTCCTGCTGCGGCTCGCTTTCAGCCGCCTGCGCCGATTCCTGCTTGGGCGGAGCAGAGGAGAGGATTTCACGGTTTCTCTGTTCTTCGGCAAGTTCCGCTCGGCGTTCCTCCTGCTTTTCAAGCCACTGCGGATAAATCTCTTTTTCCTTTGGATTGAGATAGCGGTCAAGCCGTATCAATTCCTTTATCCGCTTCTCAACCTGAGTCCAATTCAGCCGGATATGCGGCTTATCGTCCCCAATGCCTTTTGAGATCAAAATGCCTTTCCCGTCGTGCTGCTCGTCAATGCCTGCGCCGACAATAACGGGATAAGCACCGCCCCAACCGTATTCATTTTTCAGAAAATCGGCATTTTCCTTTGTGGATAGGCTCTTTTCAAACTGCTCATAGATACGGAACTTTCCCTCCGATACGCCGCTTCCACGAGTGAGAACAGCGTCGATAATCTCCTGAGAAAAAGAAAAAGCAGAGGTCTTTTCCTCTGCCTGCATATCCAAAAAGTTCAGTTGCCCGTCTACGGACGGTAACGGCTTCATCGTATCCTGCAATTCGCCGAGCAGCCGCATTGCCTCAAAATACTGTGCGATCACGCCCCAATCATAGAAACCTTGTGCTATTCGATCTGCATAATTTCCCTCCCAAAGCTGAAGCACATTCTGCCAAGTTTTGTACCCGACTCGCCGCCCGTCGCTCAAAATCAGTTCAGTATAATCGTTATTGAAAATACCCTTGATATATTCGGTACGGGCGGCGTTATCGGGATTGCTTTCATAGAAAGCACGAATTTCCTCTTTCGAGGCTTTCAGGTGGGGCGTTGTGCCGAGGATTTCACGGATGGTATCGTCCCCGCCGAAAAACGGCAGGCTCTTGTCCTCGTTGCTTCGGTCGTAGTAATCTAAGCGAAGATGACCTCCGCTTTCACGATCTCCTGCACTCTGTTCCTCAGATTGTTCATTCCCTGCACCCACTTCATCATATCCGCCGCTTTCAGGCTTTCGGTCAAGCCCTCCTGCGCCGCCATCTGCTTCATCAGGGTTTCTTCCAGCTTCATCGCTGTCTGCTCTGTTTCCGCCAAATGCTGTGTCAGGGTGCAGCTCGTCAGAAGATTGTAGTACCGGATTTTGTGGTGTTCTTTGAGAAATTTCCGTCTCATCTGAGCGTACCTGCCCAAAGTTACCTCCGGCTGCTGCGGCATTGTCAAATCCGGCAGATTGTAGTCGCCCTGCATTGTGTATGTCAGCTCGTTCATTTTCAAAGCTCCTTTCGCTTTTATTTTCAGCCTTATTGTAATCGGGTTTTTCTCTGTCCGCAATGATGCGATTTTGCCTTTCAAGGGCAAGAACAGTACGGGAGATTTCCCCAAGCCCCATCTCCGCAATATCGCTTGACGCAATACCGAGGGCGTTTAAGGTTTCCGGCGTATTGAAATTTGTAATGACAGAGAAATCTTCCGCTTCAAAAAACGGCTCGGTATCTATCCCAAGCCTTGCCATCATCATATATGCCACGCTGTTTGTTACCGCCTTCTTATACATAGCGGTAATCATATCCTCCGAAAGACCGTAGAGGAAGCTGTCATCTGCGGCATACATCAGATCGCCCAAATAGTCGGGGATATTATCCTCCACGGCGTTTTTAGCGGCGCTCAGCACAGCGTCCGCAAGGCTTTCCCTGTTTTCCAGCTCGCCGAAGGTGTTTTCAAGGGATTCGATCACATCGTCCGTATATTCCGGCTTCATCTCCCAAATCGGGACGGGGCGGGAGTAGCGGCTTGCGTGGGTATCGGAAATATCGAAGTAATGGGTTAAGCGCTGCCTGCTCCGGTCGGCGTCCTCAAATACGGCGATACCCTTTGCGCCACGGTTTACCCAACGCCCAAATTTGTCGTTCCAGCGCTCGATCTCCAGCACTGCCGTTGCGTCCGGTCTTTGGGCGTAGATGAGAAGCTGCTCGTCAAAGCGCAGACGATAGTTCCGGCAGGCGCAGCGCAAAAAGGCTTGCCAGTTCTGAACATCGGACACAACAGCGTGTGCGGTACGGCGGTACAGCTCGGAAATCAGGTCGTACTTTCGTGCCATCGGTTATGCACCTCCTATCTTTCATAGTCTTTCTGTTTCGGTCTTACGGGGATACCGTTTTTATCATAGCTTTTCGGATCGGCGGCAGGGGTATCCCAACCAAACATTGAACCTGCCTTCATCGCCTCTGCCTGACCTTTTGACAAGCCGAGCTTTTTGTTCATCTCATTCACAAGGGCGTTTGTTTCACTGGGCTTGCCGCCCTGAATATCCGTGCGGTAAAATCCGCTTTCGCCCTTTTTGACAATGCCGACGCAGTTTTCCGTCTGCACGAACACATAGCACTGCTCCGGCAGAGAAGAACGGAGCGGAATCACGGTATTGCCGTTTTGCTCCATCCGCTCGGCAAACTCGCAGATATGGTAGAGGTTGCTGCCAACCTCTAAATGATAGTCGTCAATATATCGGCAGGTGCGGTCAAGCTGTTCCCCGTCGCTTAAAGTGATCCTGATTTTATCTCCATCGGGGATTTTGAATTTTTCTTTGTAATCCGGCGTGATAAAGCGGATTCCACGGCTCGCCTTTTCCATATGGCGGTCAAGCCATTCCCGCACATAGCAGTAGCAGTAAAAATTGTAGTCCCCACGGGCAGGATTACACCGTATCAAGAAGCTGTGTTTTTCGGTATCGGCACGGAAACCGTACTCGGTCGTATAGTTGCCCTGAAAGGCGCTGACGGGATATTTCCCCGCATACTGCGCCATAGCCGTGCGGCTCTTTAACAGTCCGTATTCTTCGGAACGCAGGGCGTTGATAACCTCGTCCAGAGCGCTTTTGAACTCATCTGTTTTCAAATCCCGCCTGTGGTCAAACCAAGAGGAAAAGAACTCTTTGCCGCCTGCGCCGAAATCGCCACGCAGATAACCGATACTTCCGGTCTGTCCCTCGATCTGCGTACTTTGCCTGTAAGTGTATTTTTGTTCGTCCGTATGAAGCGGTCGGATTTTCATTTTCTCACCTCGCTTGCTCCATTGCTGTTCTTTGTTTCGGTATATGAAAGCCGTAAACTGCGGCTATTTCATCTCCGAGCCGTTTTGTTACCCTTGTTATATCTGCCCTTGTCGCTTTGCCGTAATAGATTTTTTCCTGTAAGCGTTCAATCTGTTCCGGCGAGGCAGTATCCTTAAACACACGGTACAGATAGTGATTTGTCCCGTCGTGATGAACAGCGTCGGCACGAAGGTCGCCGTACCGATCTACATACCACTCGGTCATATCCGTATCAGAATAAAGGCAATCTTTAATATTGCCGGAATCAATCATCTTGTATCCCATCACTCTGCCGTTCCATCTGCCGATGTCGCCGATGACAATAATCGGCTGAGCAAGCTGGACATTAAGATTTTCCCGTTCATCGGAAAGATACTCGCCATTGGTTTCAACCATATATTCGTACAACCCGTGTTCGTCATTCAGATTCCCGTCGATTTCATTGATTTCAAGGAAATCCTTATAGCTGTCACGCCAATCATCAGGGTTGAGATTCATATCGCTCCAGATAATATGCTTATCCACCGTTCTGTTCTGACTTTTGCTCATCATCCGCACCTCCCAAATAGGAAAAGAGCCTGTTTTTTGCGATCTGCTCCTGAAGCTCTGTAATAACCGTCATATCGGAAACGGATATATCGGGGATTTTCAAAATACTTTGCAGGCTCAGCGCCTTCAAATCCTTTTCGGTTTTACAGCCGGAATCATAGAGCTTCGCCAGCACCTTTACTTTCTGCTGCAAAGCGGTGTTTGTGCTTTTCTTAGCTGCCATTTTCTTTTACCTCCCATCTTAGCTTTTAGCGTAGTCGGAATAGACACGCTGCATTTTGTGCCTTGCCCTGCGTACTTCGGGGGAACAGCCGAGTTCAGGATATTTCGCCTGAATCTTCTGCCTTGTCCTTCGGATACTCTCAAAGCAGGGGATACCGTAAGCCTTGTAATTGCTCATCACATCTTCAAAGCTGAAATGGCTGATACCGTGGGTATCATAGATACGCGCCTTGCTGATAAGCAGGTACAGCTTCATATCGTCATTTCGTGCTTCGGGGTGTTCCTTTAACACCGCAAGCACTCGGTTTTCAATCGTTTTCAGGTTTCTCATTATAAGCCTCCCAAAATAGAAGAAGGGGCGGAGTTTTTAAGCCCCGCCCCCGCAGAAGTTCTTACTTTTTCTTTCTGTTACGGATCTGCAAAAAGATAAAGCCGCCTACGATAAAGACGACCAAAGCAATTCCGATGATCGCTTTCAGTTCCATCAGTTACCCTCCTTTTTCTTCTTTTTCTTAAATCCGAGAATACCGCAGGCTGCTATGCCGGCTGCCGACACACCCGCAAGGACAAGCCAAAGACCGAGCTTGCTGTCATCTCCGGTTTTCGGCGTATCTCTCAGCTCGTTGTGCATTTCAACGACCGTGGTAGAGCCTGTCTGTACCGCAGCCTCCTTGTCGGCAGGCAGGATATACATAGCGGAAGCCGAATTGTTCACTTCGGAAATCTTGTACTCGCCGATCCGCAGTCCTTCAAGGAAAATCTCGCCGTTTTCGTCTGTTTCAAGGGTAACATCATAGCCGTTTGCTCCGGTAATGCGGAAAGCGAAGCCTTCCACCTTTCCGTCAGACGATGTTTTTACGATTTTCAGGTTTCCACGCATAGGCTCGTTTGCGAAGCCTTTGCCCTCCGTGTTTTCCACCTGATAGGTCTTACCGTCCGTGTCGATGAATACCTCGTACACACCCTCGTCACGGATATACGAATCCGGGCTTGCTGATTCCAAAATGAAGTAGCGCCCATAGAGCAGATCGTTCATTTCATACTGCCCGATTTCCTTTTCGGTCAGTGTGCCGATCAGCTCGTCCTCGCTGTCCAGCTCGCCGTTATCGTTGGAGTCCTTATAGACCTCAAATACAGCGCCCGTCAGCTTCGTATCGGTATATTCAGCGTCCACCTTCGTAAGAGCGATGTTGCCACGCACCAGCTTATTGACGATTTCAATCTCAACGACCTGCTCATTCTCTGAGATGTTCACATCATAGACCGTTTCGTCAAGCACGAATCCGGTCGGCTGCTTGATTTCACGGATATACCAGTTTCCGTAAGGCACATTCTCAAAGGAGAAGCTGCCATCGTCGCCGGATACGGCGGTCATCAGGGCATTTTCTTCGGTAAATTCCACATCATCGCTCTTAAACAGACCAATGAGCGCACCGCCAAGTCCTTCGCCGTTTCCGTCAACCTTCTTACCTGATACAGAGCCGTAGATCAGCTTATTTTCCATCGGCTCACCATTATTCACTGCAATCGCTACCGTTGCAGTTTCCTGTCCTGCATATTCAAATACAACGGGATATTTTTCGCCGCTAAGCTGATAATGCTCGTCTGTCGCAAGCTCTTTTACATAATAGCTGCCCAAAGGCAGATCAGTTTTAACGGTCGCCTTGCCGTTTTCATCAAGCGTGATGATTTCGATCAGACCGTCTTTCGGGATGGAAGTACCACTTGCGGATACGAGTTCCTCATCGGCAAACAAGCCAAAGCTGATATTTTTGATTTCGCCATTATTGCCGATACCAAACAGCTCGTTTGTTTCCAGTGCTTTTTCAAAGCTTACTTCAACCTTCTGTCTTTCATTGACAAAGGAACTCGCCGTTTCGGTTACGGCTACATTTTGTCCGGCGTAAATAAGTTCTACGGTATGGACTTCATCGCTTAATACCATTCCGTAGCCTGCCTTAACCTCTTTTACCTCGTATTTTCCGAGGTAGAGTTCCTTGCTTTTTGCAAAGCCGGCTTCATCGGTCGTAACCGTATCGACCAGCTCGCCCTTACTGTATCGGAGAGTTCCGTCAGGCGTTACCACATCTTCGGCGGCACGGATTTCATAAACGGTATCCGGCAGCCCCTGTGTTTCATAGACCGGCTGATAGATCACGGGAAGCTCCTGCCCGTTTTCCTCTGTTCCTCCGCTTACCGAAACGCCGAAGAATACCTCGCCCGTCTTTTCAATGCTGATCGTGCCTTTCTGCGGCATATTGGTCTTTTCAACTTTTATCACTGTTACCCCGCTTTCCTCAGAAGCTGTCTCTTATACACATCTGACGC
>ENA-OXDV01000233-OXDV01000233.1-human-gut-metagenome-genome-assembly--contig:-NODE-233-length-17108-cov-10.1732_pt1 | contig 17108 bp, 10 predicted proteins | sample MGYA00249350_ERZ652233 | MGnify/ENA primary metagenome ERZ652233 (study PRJEB26925, sample SAMN05826668) | human gut metagenome | biome: ENVO:2100002; feature: ENVO:00000062; material: ENVO:00002003... | reverse complement strand
GGCGGCCTTTGCGGCCATCCCGCCGTGAAGGCCGTCTCTCCGCAGGCTCCCGTCACCGATTGGTTCATGGGCGACGACGTGCATCACAACGGGGTGCTGATGCTCACCGACTCCTACCGCTTCCTGAGCGGCATGAATACCCCTCCCGGACGTGTTCCGGCCGCGAAAATGCCCTCCATGTCCCGGCAGACCCAGCCCGACGAGCGGACGTTCTTCCTGGAGCATACGACGCTTGCGGAGCTTACCGCTCTGCTGAAACCCAACCCCTTCTGGGAGGAGATGGCCGCGCATCCCGATTACGACGCGTGGTGGCAGGAACGCGACCTGCGCCGTGCCTGTTACAATGTCCGGCCCGCGGTGCTCGTCGTCGGCGGGACGTTCGATGCCGAGGACTGCTTCGGGGCGTGGAACCTCTACCGGGCCCTGATCCGGCAGAGCCCTTCGACACCGTGTCACCTGGTCGTGGGCCCGTGGGCCCACGGGGCGTGGCGTAACGGCGGCCGGACGCTCGGGGCGTTCGATTTCGGCAACGATGCCTCGTGGGAATATTATATGGAGCATTTCGAGGTGCCGTTCTTCGACCACTACCTCCGCGAAGGCAATACGGACGCAGCGGCTCCGCTGCCGGCCGCTGCGGTCTTTTCCTCGGGGGACAACCGCTGGCATACTTTCGGCCGCTCTCTGCCGCGCGGAGCCCGGAAACTGACGTTGTACCTCGCCGACGGCGGTATCCTCGATACCCGGCGCCCGACGGCCAAAATATCCGCAAGTACCTATGTCTCCGATCCTTCCGACCCCGTGCCGTACTACGAGGCTTCCGGCCTGCGCCGTCCCAAAGAGTATATGGTCGCCGACCAGCGTTTCCTGTCCGGGCGGCCCGACGTACTGACGTTCGTTTCGGAGCCCCTCGAAGAGGATATGACCTTCGTCGGCCCGGTCGATGCCGACCTGGAGGTGATGCTTTCGACGACCGATGCCGATTTCGTGGTCAAGCTGATCGACCTTTTCCCCGAGGACGATCCGCTGCCGGGCTACCGGATGCTCGTGCGGGGCGACGTCATGCGCGGCCGCTACCGCCGCAGTTTCTCGCGCCCCGAGGCGTTTACGCCCGGTGTCCCGGCGCGGGTGCCTTTCCGGATGACGGACATCGCCCATACGTTCCGTGCCGGACACCGCATCATGGTGCAGGTACAAAGCACCTGGTTCCCGCTTGCCGAACGCAATCCCCAGCAGTTCGTCGACGTCTGGAACTGCCGGGCTTCGGATTTCGTGCCCTGCCGGATTTCGCTGCTGCACCAGCGCGACAATGCCTCCTCGGTCACGGTGTGGCGGTTGGGGGCGCATTGAGGCGCGCAGGTTGGCGTCGGCCGCCCGTGCCTGTCTCCGTCCGGTCGTTTTGCCTGTCCGCTATTGTCCTGTTGACAACCCGCGTCCGGTCGTCAGTGTAAGTCCGTTTGCCCGGTTGCGTCCGGTCGTTTGGATAGGTTGTCTGGGCAGATTGTTTGGATAGGTTGTCTGGACAGGTCGTCCTCAAGGCCGTCCGCTTCGGCCGGTTGCCCCCGGCTGCCTGCGCCCTGTTTCCCGCATTGCTTTTCATCGCCGAACCGTATGCACTGCCGCAAGGGTGCCGCCCTGTGTGTCCGTTTTGTATGCCCGGTTCCTTTTGTTGCCGCCCTGCCTTACAAACCTCCATGTTTTTTATTCCCGCAGGTGCGATCTGTAAGAAAATTTTATATATTTGTTTACAAAACGGAGTTTTTCTATGAAAATACGTGTTGCTGTCTGCCAGGTCGACATGGAATGGGAACATACCGCCCGGAACCTGGAACGTCTGGAGCCTATCGTCGCGGCGGCCGATGCTGATATTGCCGTGCTGCCCGAAATGTTCGCCACGGGGTTCAAACTGCGCCCCGCCCGTGTCGCCGAGCCTGCCGACGGGCTTGTCGCCACGACCATGCGGCGCTGGGCGGCACAATACGGCAAAGCCGTCGTGGGTAGCGTCGTCATCGCCGAAAACGGGGAGTTCCGCAACCGGATGTTTTTCGTGAAACCTTCGGGCGGGGTTGCCTGGTACGACAAGCGGCACCTGTTCCGTCCCGGCGGCGAAGCGCGCGACTATACTCCGGGAAACCGCCGCGTGGTGGTGGAATATATGGGGTTCCGGTTCCTGCTGCTGATCTGCTACGATCTGCGCTTCCCGGTGTGGAGCCGCAACCGGGGCGATTACGATGCCATCCTGTGCAGCGCCTCGTGGGCGGACGACCGCCGCGAGGTGTGGCGTACGCTGCTGCGGGCGCGGGCCATCGAAAACCAGTGCTACCTGGCAGGCGTAAACCGCGTGGGCACGGATCCCGATGCCTCCTATGCGGGCGATTCGGCGCTCGTCGACTTCCGTGGCGCCACGCTGGCCGATGCCGGTGAGCGGGAGCAGACCCTCGTCGCCGAATTCGACTCCGAGGCGCAGGCGGCTTTCAGGGAGGAGTTCCCGGCGTGGATGGATGCCGACGGCTTCGAACTGGAATTCTGATTTCCGAAAAATTTGGTATTGCCCCCGGTATGCGCTATCTTTGTACGATATTCGCGCCGGAGAGCCCGCACACTAAACGGAGCTTCCGGTACGTTTGACTACGATGATGAAAGAAGACACGATCAAAATACTGGGAGCCCGGGTTCACAACCTGAAAAACGTCGATCTGGAGATCCCGCGCCGTAAACTGGTAGTCATAACCGGCCTTTCCGGTTCGGGTAAGTCGTCCCTGGCGTTCGACACGATCTATGCCGAGGGACAGCGCCGCTACATGGAGACGCTTTCTACCTATGCCCGCCAGTTCGTGGGGACGATGGAGCGTCCCGATGTCGACAAGATTACGGGCCTGAGCCCCGTGGTTGCCATCGAGCAGAAGACCACCAACAAAAATCCCCGTTCCACGGTGGGTACCGTGACCGAGATCAACGATTTCCTGCGTCTGCTGTACGCGCGCGCGTCGCGCGCCTATTCACCCGTCACGGGCGAGGAGATGGTGCATTATACCGACGAGCAGATCGCCGGGCTCATCATGACGGGCTTCACGGGGCGCAAGATCGCCCTGATGGCTCCCATCGTCAAAGGCCGCAAGGGGCATTACCGCGAACTGTTCGAGTCGCTGGCCAAAAAGGGGTATATCTATGCCCGTATCGACGGCGAGATCCGCGAGATTTCGGCCGGCATGCGCCTCGACCGTTACAAGATACACACCATCGACCTGGTGGTCGACCGCCTGGTCGTCGGCGAGGAGGCCCGCGACCGGGTGATGACCTCGCTCAGGGAGTCTCTGCGCCAGGGCAAGGGTACGATGGCCGTCTACGACTACGGTACTGAACAGCAGCGCTTCTACTCCCGCCACCTGATGTGCCCCTCGACGGGCATCGCGTTCGAAGACCCCGCGCCGCATACCTTTTCGTTCAACTCGCCCCAGGGCGCCTGCCCGCATTGCAACGGGCTGGGCGAGGAAGCCGTCTTCGACGTCGGGAAGATCATTCCCGACATGGGGCTTTCGCTGCGCGAGGGCGCCGTCGAACCGCTGGGCAAATACCGCAACAACATGCTTTTCGCCATTCTCGAAATGCTGGGGCGGCGTTACGATTTCACGCTCGACGACCCCGTCGGGTCGCTGCCCGAGCCGGGGCTGAATGCGGTGTTGTACGGCGATTCCGAGCCGTTGACCATCAACCTTTCGGAGTTCAGTTCTTCGGGCGGCAACCACCTCGTCTCGTGGGAGGGCGTCGCCGAATATATAGGCCGTACCGAAGACGAGGACTCCAAACGCGGCCAGAAATGGCGCGAGCAGTTCCTCGTCTACCGCAAATGTTCGGTCTGCGGCGGTTCGCGCCTCAAGAAGGAGGCGCTCCAGTTCCGCATCGGCGGCAAGAGCATCGCCGACGTGTCGGCCATGTCGATCTCCGAATTTTCGGAATGGGTGGCGCACATCGAGGATTATATGGACGACAAGGAGTGGAAGATCGCACAGGAGGTCGTCAAGGAGATCCGCGAGCGCCTGCGCTTCCTGATGGACGTGGGGTTGGGCTACCTGTCGCTGTCGCGTTCGTCGCGTTCGCTCTCGGGCGGCGAGAGCCAGCGTATTCGCCTCGCCACGCAGATCGGCTCGAAGCTGGTCAACGTGCTTTATATCCTCGACGAGCCCTCGATCGGCCTGCACCAGCGCGACAACCGGCGCCTGATCCGCAGCCTGGAGGAGTTGCGCGATGCCGGCAACTCGGTGATCGTCGTCGAACACGACGAGGACATGATGCGTGCCGCCGACTTCATCGTCGACGTCGGCCCCCGTGCGGGGCGCAAGGGCGGGCATATCATGGCCGCGGGTACGATCGACGACATCCTGCGTTCCGATTCCATCACGGCCGACTACCTCACCGGACGCCGCCGTATCGGGATTCCCGAAACGCTCCGCAAAGGCACGGGGCAGTGCATCGTGATCCGCGGGGCGCGGGGCAACAACCTCAAGAACGTCACGGCCGAATTCCCGCTCGGCAAGTTCATCTGCGTGACGGGCGTCAGCGGTTCCGGCAAGTCGACGCTCGTCAACGAGACGCTGCGCCCGATCCTTTCGAAGGAGCTCTACCGCTCCTTCGGGCAGCCGCTCGAATACGACAGCGTCGAAGGCATCGGACATATCGACAAACTGGTCGTCGTCGACCAGTCGCCCATCGGCCGTACGCCGCGCAGCAACCCGGCGACCTATTCGAACGTTTTTTCCGACATCCGCAAACTGTTCGAAATGACGCCCGATGCCCAGATCCGCGGCTTCAAGGCGGGGCGCTTCTCGTTCAACGTCAAGGGCGGCCGCTGCGAGGAGTGCCGCGGCGCGGGCGTCCAGACCATCGAGATGAATTTCCTGCCCGACGTCTACGTGCGTTGCAAGGCGTGCGGGGGACACCGTTACAACCGCGAGACGCTCGAAGTGAAATACAAAGGCAAGAATATCGACGACGTGCTGAACATGACGGTCAACATGGCCGTGGAGTTCTTCGAGAATATCCCTGCCATCCACCAGAAACTCCGTGCCATCCAGGAGGTCGGCCTCGGCTACCTTACGCTCGGACAGCCCTGTACGACGCTCTCGGGCGGCGAGAGCCAGCGTATCAAGCTCTCCTCCGAACTGTCCAAGCGCGATACGGGGCGTACGCTCTACATCCTCGACGAACCTACGACGGGGCTTCATTTCGAGGACATCCGCCTGCTGCTCGACGTGCTGAACAAACTCGTCGACCGCGGCAATACGGTCATCGTCATCGAACACAACCTCGACGTAATCAAGGTCGCCGACTACATCATCGACATCGGCCCCGAAGGCGGGGCGGCCGGCGGCGAGATCGTCGCGGCGGGCACTCCGCACGAAATAGCCTGCGCCCCACGCAGCTATACGGGCGAATTTCTGAAAAAACTGGGTCTTTAGTCACGACTTTAGGCAGTTAGGCACCGTATTTGCATTTTTCATGGCCGTATAAACCTTTTATGTGCTATGAAAAAAACAGTCATTATCGTCGTGAGCGTGCTGCTGTGCGCAGTCTGCGCCACCGTGATCGGACAGAAAAAGATTCTGTCGCCCAAGGAAGAACGCCGCGAGGTGCGTGAGAAGAGACGTGCGGAACGTATCGCAGATTTCGAGAAAACGATGGATTCGGTCATCCTTTCGCGTAACTTCCAGTTCAACCCCCAGACCATGCAGCGGCAGCCGGCCGGCCCCATGCGCCAGATCATCAACCCGGCCTTCAACGTGGGCGTCTGGGACGGCACGATCGACATCTGCCTGCCTTACGTCAAGGGCTATGTGCCGCCTTATTACACGACCATCATCAACTACACGGTTCCCAGCGTGCAGGGCTATACCACCGAGCAGACCCACGAGGGCTGGATGGTAACCTTCTCCACCTCGCTTTTCTCGGCGTCGACCTATACCTTCACCTTCGAGATCTTCTCCCGTACGGGCGGTGCCAACCTGACCATCACCAACCCGTGGTATAACCCCGTGGAGTACTCGGGTACCATTTCACAGCTCTATTGACCATGAGTTCCGGGATGTATCGCCGGACGGGATGCGGCGCCCCCTTCCCGTCCTTCCCGTCGCGGCGGGATGCCGCAACGCAAATCCTTCCCGAACTGCGAGCCCCCGCCCCGGCGGGGGCTTTTGCTCCTGCGGGGCGGGCGGCGCTCCGGATGCTGTGCCTCTGCGCCCTTGTTTTCGGGGCGTCGGGTGCTGTGGCGCAGTCCGCGCAGCCCCAGTTCACGCTGGGCACTTCCGCCGTCGACAGCGTGCCCCAGACGACCGTGGTGCCTGTCCAGCAGCCCCCTGTGCAGGTCGTCGAGCATACGACCGTCTACGAGGAGTCCACGCGCGGCATGACGCGGCCCGAACGCCGTGCCTACCGGGCGAAGCTCTATGCGCAGAAGATCGACTCGCTGGTACAGTCGCGCGACTACCTGTTTTTCCCCAACAGTATGCAGGAGGTGCCGGGCGGCATGATCCGCAGCATCTATACCGATTATTACTTCTTCGGGATGTTCATCGACCACGTCGGGGTGCACCTGCCGACCGAGCGCGGCATCACGCAGTATCTCTACGTGCTCAATTTCGACTCGCCGTCCCTGTCCGATTACCGGGCCGAGCGCCTGGCGTGGGGCTGGCGTATCTCCTTCGGTTTTGCCGACGGCGATACGGCCTACCATGCCGGTTTCGAGGTTTCGACCGCCACCGGCGAAACGGTGCTGACGCTGGCGGCTCCCGACCTTGTCATGCGCTATGTCGGATGGCTCTGGGACAAACGGATCGGCGACCCCAAGTTCCGGCGGCTGGACTGAGCGGCGGCTTCTTCGCGGGCGGCAAACCGAACGGCCGGCACCTATGGAGGTGCCGGCCGTAATTTCTGTTTTCCATGGTTCCCGTGCGCCGGGTTCCCGCCGTCCGGAATTCCGAAGTGACTCCCGCTTTCGGCACACTTCCTGTCCGGCGCACTTCCTGCCTGGCTAACTTCCTGCTTGGGCGGGTGCCATCCCGTTTCCGCGAGCCCTGCTTTTCCGTGAGGCCCGCATTGCGGGCTTTTTTGCGCCTTCCCCGCGGCTACTCCGATACGAGGAACAGCGACCGGGCTCCCGGAAGCGTCAGTTGCAGCCGCGTCCCCTGCGCCGATACCTCGGCGGCGAACGGGGCGTTGTCGCCCGTATGCGGGTCGAAACTGCGCAGTTTTACGGCGTCGCGTAGCAGGATCCCGGCTTCGGCCGTTTCGGTGTCGATATTGGCGAAATAGTAGATATGGCGGCCGCCGCATATCCGGTGGATGTAACGCAGGCCGGGAGCACCGGAAACCGAGACGTCCGGTATGAAATCAGCCTCCAATGCTTTGCGCAACGATTCCGTGTCGGGTTCGGGCAGGAATAACGCCGGGTTTTTACGTGCCGTGAGCATCTCCTGCACGCGGGCTGCGACCTGCGTTGCCGGTACCTCGAAGCGGGTGGATGTTTCGGGCAGCGCCGTGGTGAAGATCACCCGTCCCCCGGCACGGCGGAACCGTTCCACGGTACGGAGGCACTCCGGCGAGATACATTTCACGCCGGGCAGGATCAGCACCCGGTAGTGCTGGTGGTTGACCTTGTTGTCGAGGTGGAGCATCCCCCTGCCTGCGGGGCAACGCGCCAGTACCTCGGGATGCAGGTAGGTGAAATCGCGTGCGAGCGTGTCGCTGAGCATCGCCGCCACGCGGATGTAATCCGTGCCGGGAAGCTTCACGCCCCCGGCGTAATAACCCTCCGGGCCGTCGAGGTAATGCCCCGCCTGCAACGTCTCGATGGGGTAGAGCATGGCTATGTCCGCCACCGTGCGCCCCTCGGGCTGCAACAGGTAGTTCAGCCGGGCGAGGAAGCGGTTGAATGCGGGCAGCGCCTCGTTATAGAGCAGGTTGCGGTAGGAGAGTTCGGGCAGGAACGTCACGTCTGCGTCGTTATACCATACGGCATGGGGGATAAGCTGGTTGATGCCTTTGGTATATTGCTCCATTGCGATGGTATAGAGTTCCCGGACGGGGATGTTGCCCATCGCCCCGAATGTTTCCGACATGACCAGCCGCTTGTCCCAGTTGGCCGCCGATGAGGATACCACCTTGTAGAAAAGTTCCGCGGGGCGGTCGCCGCCGATTTTGTCGATGCCGGGCACGTCCATGTACTTGCCGCAGAGCATCAGGTCGCCCGCGACGCTTACGGGGTTGAGCACCTCCTCCTGATCCTGGTGTCCGGTGGAGCGTATGCCGTGCGCTGCCGCCCAGTCGTGGATCGTCTTCATGAACCCTTCGGCATAGAGCCGCGCCCGGAACCCGAACAGGTAGTTGCGGGCGGCGGCAGTCCCGGGGCCTGTGTCGTACCACAGGGCGGGGTAGAGCGCTTCGGGTGAAAACCCGTGTGCGGCTTCGAAACGCTCGTTGAAGCGCTCCGTCCAGATACGCCCCTGTGCCCGGTAGAGTGTCGGTTCGTCGCAGAATGTTTCGGTAATGACCTCCCCGAACGCCTCCGGGAAGCGGTCGTAATAACGCTGGTGGGTATCCTCCACGAAGAGCCGTACGGCATCCGGGTCGAGGTAGTCCACATTCGGGTCGCCGTCCTTTACGCACACGAAGCAGAGCAGTTTCCATGCCCCTTGGGGCGGTGTCCAGCGTATGCGCCCGCCGGAAATGCGTTCGGACAGGGGGCGTACCTCCCGCGTGAGGCTGTCCATCGCCACGAGCGCCATCAGGCGCCCATCGCGCGGCAGTTCTATGTCGCACTCCGTGCCTGCCGCCAGCGGGTATTCGAATTTGTCGAGCCGTTTTATCGTCGCCTCCGGATGACGCTGCATGAAGCGCGGCGTGCCGTCGCCGTTGATGGCGCCCATGCTGCCGCTCGGGAACCCGTACTCGTCGTAGAGCGACAGGACGAGCCCCGCCTCGCGGGCTTCGCGGACGATCTCTCCGTAAAGTGCGAAATACTCGTCCGAGAGGTATTCCGGTGCGAAATGCCCGCCGAACGGGAGGATGGCGCATCCGCCGTACCCGTCGCGTTGCGTGAAGGTGCGGAATTGTTCCGCGGCCTCCGTCCGTTCGATCGGGGTGTTGTTCCAGAACCAGAGCGGCACGGGGCGGTACGCTGCGGGCGGGTTGCGGAATTCGTCGGCATTCTGTGCCGCACTCCCGGCTGCGGCCAGTACGCAGGCCAGGGTCATCAGTTCTTTTCTCATCTTAACTCCGGGTTGTCGGTTTAACGGGCTGCCTGCGGATCGGAAAAACCTTGGCTCCCCGATCCCGGTTTGGCCTGCATTTTGTATATCAGTGCCACGGCGGAGACGGAAACCCCCTCTTCGCGCCCCTCGAAACCGAGATGCTCTGTGGTCGTAGCTTTGACCGATACCCGGTCATCGCCTACGCCCATTGCACCGGCCATCGCGGTGCGCATGGCGTCGATATGCGGCCGCAATTTGGGCCGTTGCATCCGGATCGTACAATCGACATTCCCGATCTCATATCCTTTTTCGCGCAGCAGCGCCGCAACCCTTCGGAGCAGTATTTTCGAGTCGATGCCCTTGAAGTCGTCCGACGTGTCGGGGAAGTGCATCCCGATGTCGCCCAGCGCTGCGGCGCCCAGCAGTGCGTCGCATACGGCGTGTATCGCCACGTCGCCGTCCGAATGTGCCACGAATCCTTTCATGTGCGGAATTTCGATCCCGCCCAGCACCAGGGGCAGCCCGTCGGCCAGCGCGTGTACGTCGTATCCGTGTCCTATCCTGAAATCCGTCATAGAGTTCCGTATTTTCCCGTAAAGATAGTGGAAGCGGAGTGCAAAAGCAAATTTCGGCCGTCGCAGCCAGCCGGAAATGCAAAAAACCGGACGCGGGATACCGTGAATTACGCTGTTTTTGTTATATTTGTATTTGAAAATCTTCGGCCGGAAGAATTCTTGCAGATACCCCATCTTCGAAGCGTCTTTCTGCCGTTATAAATATTTGTTATGGAATGGGCTGAAATTAAGGAATCAATTGTTGCCGATCTTACTGCACGTGGGTTGAAAGACCCTATGATAAGATTAAAAGCATTAGAGAAAATAGAAGCCATTGTACAACGACATTATCCGTCCTATTTTGAAAATACGAACGAGTTACTGCAATTGGGGAAAGAATCGTTTAAACGTAAAATAGCTGAAAAAAAAGGAAAAGAGTTGAATGGTGCGGAGAAGAGCGTGATCAATGAAATCTATTATAGAATTGAATCTCAGCTTCCTAAAGTTAGATATAAGGTAGAAGTGTGCCCTCATTGTTTTACAACTCTTAAAATTACAGAAGATTTGTGGGAATACGACAATTTGACATGCCTTCAGTGTGGTAATACTATGCCTAATCCGATTAAGGAAGAGGTTCGTCTTCAAAAGATTGAGCGAGGTTTCCAAAAAGCTGCAACGTTCAATGATATGAGTAGATTAATTTTCTGGATTGGGACTTTAGTCCTTATTGTATGGTGTATGTGGAGTTGTTAAATTAATCCGAATTCGGAAAGGAAGATTACCAATGCTGGTTGCGGATGCCGGACATCTAGAAGTCTGTAATTTCTGGCTGATGCGTGAACGGTGACCCCAAGCGTTCGATATATGGTACGAATCGCATTGCGGCAGATGGGAGGGGTTTGTCGACTAGTTCAACGACAATCGGTTCTAAATCGCTCCCGTGTAGCGTTACAGCTTGCAACAATATAACGATGTATCTGTAAAGATGTATTTGTAAAATTATATTAGGAGATTATGTCTGAAATAGTAAACCTTGAACCCCGGATCGTGTGGGAGCAGTTCGATGCCATCACACAGGTTCCGCGCCCCTCGAAGAAGGAGGGCAAGATCATCGAATTCCTGGTCGATTTCGCCCGGAAGCACAACATCGAGTATAAGAAGGATGCCATCGGCAACGTGGTGATGCGCAAACCCGCCACGCCGGGCTTCGAGGAGCGCCCGGCGGTTATCCTCCAGTCCCACATGGACATGGTCTGCGAGAAGAACTCCGACGTGGAGTTCGATTTCGACAACGACCCGATCCGCACGCACATCGACGGCGGGTGGGTCAGGGCCGAAGGTACGACGCTGGGTGCCGACTGCGGCATCGGCATGGCTGCCGCACTGGCCGTCCTGATCGACCCCGCGGTGCAGCACGGGCCCGTCGAGGCGCTCTTTACGGTCGACGAGGAGACCGGCCTTACGGGGGCTTTCGAACTGGGCGAGGAGATGCTCACGGGCAAATACCTCATCAACCTCGACTCGGAGGACGAGGGCGAGATCTTCATCGGCTGTGCCGGCGGCATCGACACCATCGCCACGTTCCGGTATGCGATGGAGGAGGCGCCGAAGAACTACTCCTTCTTCCGCGTCGACGTCTCCGACCTGCAGGGCGGGCACTCGGGCGATGACATCGACAAGGGACGCGTCAATTCCAACAAGACCGTCGCACGCCTCTTGTGGGACGGCATGCAGTCGTTCGAACTGAAGCTGAGCTATTTCAACGGCGGCAACCTGCGCAATGCGATCCCGCGCGAGGCGTACGCCATCTTCGGCGTCCCGACACGGTTCAAGTCCGAGTTCGTCAAACGCTACGACCTCTTTGCCGCCGATCTGAAAGCCGAATTCCGCTTCCGCGAGCCCAATTTCAAGATTACGCTTAACGAGATGCCCGAGGTCGACCAGGTGCTCGATGCCCGGACGCAGTTCGGGCTGGTCTACTCGCTGGTGGGCGTTCCCAACGGCGTGATCGCCATGTCGTTCGCCATGCCGGGGCTGGTCGAGACCTCGACCAACCTCGCTTCGGTGAAATTCGAGGGCGACGACCGCATCGTCGTCACCTCGTCGCAGCGGTCGTCGGTCGAGAGCGCCAAGACCTATGTCATGCAGATGGTCGAGTCGGTATTCGCCCTGGCCGGTGCCGACGTCGCCCATTCCGACGGTTATCCGGGCTGGGCGCCCAACCCGCAGTCCGTACTGCTCGAAAAGACCGTCGGCGCCTACGAACGCCTGTTCGGTGCGGAGCCCAAGGTGCGTGCGATCCATGCCGGATTGGAATGCGGCCTGTTCCTCGAGAAATACCCCGAACTGGAGATGGTTTCCTTCGGCCCGACGTTACGCGGCGTGCATTCGCCCGACGAGAGGCTCGAAATCGCCACGGTTCCCAAGTTCTGGGATTTGCTGCTCGAAGTGCTCAAGACCGTCTGACCCGCCTGCGAACGCGGCAAATCCCGCCACGGATGCACGGTTCCCGGATGCACGGTTCACGATAACGGCCCCGCAAAGACGGGGCCGTTGCCGTTGCGGGTGGTGACGCGGTTATTCTCCCGCTGGCCTTACCACTCCCGTGAACTTGACCACGGGATATGCCAGAAGTTCGTTCGAAACCTGTACATGGCATTTGTCCGTGTCCTTGTACAGCGTTATTATTACCTTCCTGTCCTGGGAATTCGCCGGCCCGGTCATTCTCATGCAGAACTGTATGTCTCCGTTCTTTTTCCGCTTTTCCAGCGTTATTTCCGCCGAGTCGTCCGTTATGGTCAGGTTGCCCAGCGGTGTTTTCGGGAAGAGGTCGGGGGTGAAACTGATAACGCCCCGTTTGCCCTCCATGGATATGTAGTTGCCCGTGGATGACTTGACCGGGGATTTGTTCTCCGGGAGGTAAAATTCATTCGCCTCGATCACGAACCGCCCCTCTTCCAGTGCCTTCGACGCTTGTGCGTGGCGGATCTCCCCTCCGGCCGCTTCGCCTTGCCGTCCGGCTGCCGGTTTTTGCGCTGCACATCCTATTATAGAAAAGAGTCCGCAGGTCGCTGCCGCAAAAGCTATGAACAGGCTTTTCCGGAGTAAAAAAAGTTTTTTCATGGCGGTAAATTTAAAGGATTAATGAAAGGATTGTGAAGCATGTGTTTTATATTGTTCACAATGTAATTAAAAAATATGAATTAAACAATCATTTTATTCATATTTTTGCCGGGCTATGAAATCCATGCGGTCGATGATCCGGGCCCCCATCCGCATGGATCGGGTAACCGATGACCGCTCCGGGTGTTCCCGGCAGGGCGCTGCACGGCAGGCTGCAAATAACAGAGGGGCTGTCCGGCAAGTCCGATTTTACGATTTCACCCCCGCCGGAACAAACTCCGGCAGGGGTGATTTCTGTTTCTGGCTGCTTGTTCGGCAGCTCCTTTTCGTCGATATGGATGCCGCGCCCGGAAGCCGTATGCGTCGTCCCTTGCAGCAGGGGAAAGACGGCCGCGTAAATGCCGCGATGATTTCCGCGATGATTCCTGGAATGATTTCCGCGATGACTCCTGCGATGATGGCCCACGCGGTGATGCCGGCGCCCGGCGTATCGGGCAGGATCGCCGGCGGGGGATTACATCCCTCCTCCGCCCTGAGCGCCGCCGGTGCTTCCGCCGCCACCGCCCTGTGCGCCGCTGCTCATGTCGTCGTTGCGGATCGACTTGGCAGTGCGTTTCACCCCGACGTTCTGTTTGCCGAAGCGGTAGCTGACGCGGAAATAGAGGCTGCGGCACGCATACCTGTATTCGCTCCAGCCGCCGAAGGTCGGCGTGTCCGAGGTGTTCCTGTTCCTGCGGTATTTCTCGAAGGGGTTGTTGCACATGATGCTCAGGTCGAGCTTCTTCTTGAGGAACTGCTGTTTGATGCCCATGTAATAATAGTAGTAGCTTTCCGATTTGCCGCCGAGCCACGCATACCCCGTCGAATAATTCTCACCCAGCATAAGCCGCGCCTCCTTCCAGAGTGCGAAGTCGAGGTTGAGGTTCTGGCTGAACGTGAACTGGTCGGTGTGGATGTCCATGGCGTCGAAATCGTTCTGCGAATACCTGCCGTTGTAGCTCAGCGAGAGGTTGACCTTCTCCGACGGGCGGTACGAGAACGAACCGTTGAATCCGTAGCTGCGCGAACGGACGTCGTTGCTGTAGGTGGTGTTCGTGATGCCGTCCCCGTCCGAGAAGGAGTACGACGACATGTTGTTGTTCGACAGGAACGTGTTGAGTGCGAAGGTCATGCTCCATTTTGCGGCATAGTGGCCGTACTGGAGGTTGATCGTGTGGTATACGGCCGCTTCCAACCCCGGGTTGCCGTACGACAGCCGCGTGGGGTCGGTGTCGTCCTCGGCCGGCGAAAGCATGTAGATGCCCGGGCGCTGGAGCCGCTGCGTGTAGGAGAGCGAAATGTTGTGGCTCACCTTGGGGATGAATGTCAGGCTCAGGTAGGGCACCACGTTGAACTGGCGGTTCGAAAACGAGTAGGTGCCTTTGGCGGTCTCCTCCACGTCGGCGTCGTTCCATGTCCGTTCCATGCGCGCACCGAGGCGTCCCGACCATTTGGTGTAGGTGAATCCGTATCCGGCGTAGATGCCCAGCACGTGCTGGCGGTAATCCATGCCCGTGAATTTTATTTTTTCAATCGGGAATGTGCCGTATTCGTCGCTCTGCTTGTTGTCGGTGTCGGAGGTGCTGTTGCGGTAGATGTGTTTCAGCCCCGCCTCGATCTTGTGGTGCTCCGACAGCGGGTTGGCGTAGTCTACCTGCACGGTGTTGCCCGTCATGCGGTTGTCCGCATCCTGCAACGCCCTGTAATTGTATCCGTCGTTGTATATCCGGTCTGTATGGCCTTTGTCCGGGTCGATCTCGACTTCATCCGATATGGTCAGCGTGTGCCCCTCCTTGCCGAAGGTGTGTTCGTAATTGAGCGAGACGCTGCCGCCCATGTAGTTCCATTTCTGGATGCTGCGGCTGCCGTATTCCAGCAGCGGGTTCATCTCGGGGTCGAGGATCGCGTTCGTGCCCAGCGATTTGTAGCGGCTGCGGCCGAGCCACAGCCATCCGTTGAGCGTGATCAGGTTGAGCGTGTCGGGCTGGTAGCTCATGTCCAGTCCGACGTTGCCGTAACGCGAGCTGCCCTTGTTTTCGGAGTAACTGCGGTTGTAGCGGTTCTCCGAGTCGTAATTTTCCTGCCACGACTCCGATTCCGAGGGGGTACGGCCCCCGTCGTAGTAGCCTGCATAGCCCATGATGCTCGCCGCGAACTTCCCGGCCTGGATCGAGAGGCTGGCGTTGCCGTTGTAGGCCGGGTTCTCCAACACCGTGACGCTCGCGCCGACGCTGCCGTTGTATCCGTGGAACTGCTTCTTGCGTTGGGTGATGAGGTTGATGATGCCGCCCACGCCTTCGGCTTCGTACTTGGTCGAGGGGTTGGTGATGACCTCTATGCGGCTGATCTGCGAGGCGGGCATGCTCTGGATCACATCCTTGAAATTGTTGCTCATCGTTGCCGAATTGCGCCCGTTGAGCAATATCTTGTAATTGCTCTGTCCGTTGAGCAGGACGTTGCCGTCGCCGTCGAGCGAGAGCTGCGGAACCTTGCGGATGATTTCGTCGAGTGTGCTCGTCGAAGCCTGCGGGTCGTCCTCGACCGAGTAGGTGGTCTTCTCGGCGTCGGCCATTACGAGCGGTTTCTGGACTTCGATCACCACGTCGCCGACCTCGACACCCTGCGTGATGGCGATCTTGCCGAGCGCCTTGCCCGATGCGGGCACTTCCACGGCCTGTTTGTAGGGCGTGTAGCCTACCATCGTGATGCAGAGCTGGTAGTCGCCCGTTTCGGGGGCTTTGAGCGAGAAGCGGCCGTCGGTATCGGCGGCTACGGCGTTCACGACCGTGGCCGAGTCGCGCTGGAGCGAGACGGTGGCATAGCCGACGGCTTTGCCGGAAGCCGAATCGGTGACCGTCCCGGTCAGGGTGTTGGGTTGTTGCGCGGCAGCCGGATGCAGACACAGCAGCATGACTGCCGACAGCAGGAGAGCGAGGGCTTTTTGCATGTCAGGACACTTTGAGGTTTCACAAATATGGGGCTTGTTTTCCGATTTTCCAAATTTGCGGACGGCATTCGCCCCCCCCCGTGTGTAATTCGGATTAATGTCATGTAAATCAGTAGATTGGCTGTTTCCGGAAAATGTAAAAAATCTTCGGCCGTTATAACCGTTGCAGCCGGCGCACTCCGGCAGTTTTTAATGTTGATATTAAAACATGGTTAAAATAGTTATATTTGTATTCTGAAAAGTCCCTGTGCATGCTCCGCAAATACGCTCTTACCGTGGTTTTCCTGTTCGTCGTGTGCGGAGCTGCGGCCCAGCTCCCCGACGACGAATACTATCCCTATGGCACGGGTTATGAGCAGCGTACGCCCATCGTGCTTACCGACTCCTCGCTTTTCTACCGGGCAATCCAGACCATGCCCGACCTCTACGGCAGCATTTCGGCCTTCAATCTGCCCTACATCGCGCTCGGCCGCCGCGGGCAGCATTACTCCTCGGAGGCGGCCTCCTTTTCCGGGTTGGGGATTTCGTCCCGCTATTTCGGTTCGCTGCGGCTGCTCGGGGCTCGGGAAGAGCGCCGTGCCGGGATCGCGGCATTGCCCGAGGCCATCGGCGGTGCCGGCGGCGTGCGTACCTTCCGGTTCCCCGGGGCGCTGGCCGAACCCTCCTGCCATGCCTCCGTCAGTTTCACCGACCGCAACTACCTGGCCGGGGCGAAACTCGCCTATGCGCGGCCTGCGGGACGGGGCTGGGATGTCGCTGCCGCCGTTGAGGCCCGCACGGGGCGCGACATGCACGTCGAAGGCGTCTTCTCGAATGCCCTGACGGCGGGATTCCGTGCCGCCAGGCATTTGGGCGAGGGCCATACGCTGGGATTCCTCCTCATTGTCCCGCCGTTGGTACGGGGCACACGCCTTTCTTCGGTCGAAGAGGCTTTCCGCCTTACGGGCGACAACCTCTACAATCCGGCCTGGGGTTTCCAGGACGGCAAAGTCCGCAATTCGCGCGTGCGGCGCGAGTTCGTGCCGCTGGCCGCCGCTACGTACTGCGTGCGGCTGTCGCCCGCGACCTGGCTCGACATGGCTGCCGGGGCCGAATACGGGGTGCGGAAATACAGCGCCCTGGGGTGGTACGACGCCCGTACGCCCATGCCCGACAATTACCGTTACCTGCCCGGCTATACGGGCGACCGGGAAACCGAACTGGCAT
>ENA-OXDV01000175-OXDV01000175.1-human-gut-metagenome-genome-assembly--contig:-NODE-175-length-20847-cov-5.92386_pt1 | contig 20847 bp, 16 predicted proteins | sample MGYA00249350_ERZ652233 | MGnify/ENA primary metagenome ERZ652233 (study PRJEB26925, sample SAMN05826668) | human gut metagenome | biome: ENVO:2100002; feature: ENVO:00000062; material: ENVO:00002003... | reverse complement strand
TGTGTATAAGAGACAGAATAAATACCGGCAACGTTCTTTAAAAACGTTGGCTAGATTCTTTAAAAACGTTCACACCATTTATTAACAGGCCTCGGAAGACCTTTAAAAAAATGATTACTTAATTAAGGTACTTCAACCTTATTCAGTATTTTGCTGATAATCTCGTCAGAAGTCAGGTTGATGGCCTCTGCTTCGTAAGTCAATCCGATACGATGGCGCAATACGTCATGAGCCACAGCACGAACATCTTCTGGAATCACATAACCACGACGTTTGATGAAAGCATAAGTACGGGCAGCCAATGCCAGGTTGATAGAGGCACGGGGAGAACCACCGAAACCAATCATATCTTTCAGTTCCTTCAGATCATATTTCTCCGGATAACGAGTGGCAAATACAATATCAACAATGTAGCGTTCAATCTTCTCATCTAGATATACCTGACGAACAACTTTACGTGCTTCAATAATCTCCTGAGCTTTCAGAATAGGCTTCACATTGAATTTATCGCCATTGATGTTCTGGCGGATAATCAGTTTTTCTTCTTCCATCTTCGGATAGTCGATAACCACTTTCAGCATGAAACGGTCTACCTGGGCTTCAGGCAACGGATAAGTACCTTCCTGTTCGATAGGGTTCTGTGTAGCAAGTACAAGGAAAGGTTCAGGCAACGGGAATGTTTCCGTACCAATAGTTACCTGACGTTCCTGCATTGCTTCCAGCAAAGCACTCTGTACCTTGGCCGGAGCACGGTTAATTTCATCTGCCAGAACAAAGTTGGCAAAAACAGGTCCTTTCTTTACTTGAAACGTTTCGTCTTTCTGACTGTAAACCATTGTACCGATAACGTCGGCAGGCAGCAAATCGGGAGTAAACTGTACACGACTGTATTGCGCATCGATCAGTGAGGCAAGCGTCTTAATCGCTAATGTCTTTGCCAAACCGGGCACACCTTCTAATAATACGTGTCCATCGGACAGCAAACCGATTAACAATGACTCTACCAGATGTTTTTGTCCTACAATGATCTGGTCCATACCAGCAGTAAGGTTGGTAACAAAAGAACTTTGTCTTTCAATCCGCTCGTTCAGTTCGCGGATATCAATTGTTTCAGCCATAAATACTATTATTTTTATTGTTTAAATTCCATTGATTTCTCCAGTATGCTACTGGTAATTATTTTTTTCGCTCCCAAAAGTACAGGAATAAATTAACCATACCAACTAATTTTTATTAAAAAACAATTAGATTAAACTACTTTCATAGAGTTTAGTAGTTAACAATAGTTTCTGAAAAGAATTTCAAATTCGCAGACAGGGATAAATAGCAAATCACCCCTGCAAGTGAAGTATTATCAACTTGCAGGGGTGCAATATTTTCTTTTATTTCTTTTCGAGCTCCGGTATCTTGATTACAGTACCATACGGCACATGATCGGGATTCTTTATAACACCCGAATTATGCTTCACAATATAGGGCCACAGAGCCTTAGTTCCGTAAAAGCGAAGTGCAACCTTTGTCAGAGTTTCTCCTTCTTGGATAGTATAAGTAGTTTTCGTACCTACAATCTTATAATTTACAGAGTCTGGTTCAAAAGGAGTTGCAGCAGTCTTCTTTGTCTCTTTTTTAGGAGCAACAACAGGAGTTTCCTGTTTTACAACCGGCTTCGGTTCTTCAACAACTTTAGGAGTAACAACTTCTGCCACAGTATCTTTCTTCGCAACCACAGTTGCGGTATCTTTTCGAGTAATACTATCCGTCAGAACGACTGGAGCAGCTGGTCTCTCTACTTTTTCATCAGCAACTTTCTCTTTTGATGGCGTAGACATCCTATCCAATAAATCCGGATAATACATAAAAGTAACAGCACCTACACACAGTAATACAACAAGTACTACAATTCCGATAAAAAACTTCATAGTAGAATTGTCTGCTTTATACACAGGAGGTGATGGAGGCTCAGGAACCTCATAAGTAGGCACTAAATCTTCTTCCTCGGATGAAAGCGCTGATTCAGCCTGATAAACAGAGGGTGCTTCTTCCGAAACCGGCTGTTCTTTTATATCCTCTACGACTTCCTCAACAGTCTGAATCACTTGTTCTTCAACTGTCTCTATCAATTCTTCTTCAGCATTTTCAGTTTTCTCTTCAATTACTTCAGCCGTTTCTTGAACAACAACCTGCGATTCTACAACAACTGTAGAACTTTCAGGCTCTACAAAATTCTCTTCTTTTTCCTCTTCTTCAGAATTATCCCCCATTGCCGTATCTTCTAACACTGTTTCATCGTTCAATACCACAGTTTCAAAATGCGAAAAAGGTTTGTTTATCAAATCTTTTAAAGTTGGCTCCGGAGTAAATGAAACCTTTGTATGTCCTTGTATTTCAAAACGTTCACCCGTGTTTATATTTACGCTTTCACGACTATCCACGTCAATCAGCTTAAATGTACCCAAGCCTTTAATCTTCACATACTTATCGCTCTCCAATGATTCTTCAATCAACTGAAAAAATTCTTTTACGAAGCTCTCAGCATCCGTTTTATCCATGCCATGCTTTTCGGCAAGCATTTCTATTAAATTCTGTATGTTCAGCTTTTCATTCATATTTATGAAGGGTTACTTGAGTAGAAGACGACATTATTTAAACTTATCTTTCAGAGTCGTACTGGGTCTATAGGTCAGCACCAACTTAGGTGGAACCAACATACGCAACTTTGTCGTTGGATTGATGGTAATACGCTCCGCTTTCTTCTTTACCTCAAAAGTACCGAAACTTTGTACGGAAACAATATTCCCTTCTTGCAGCTGTTGTGTCATATCCGACAGTAAAGATGCAATAAGTTCGGATGTATCCTTTATGGTATATCCCAATCTTCGTGACAGTTCTGAAGTAAATTCTTTATTATTCAAAATCCAGCTATTTTTATAAAGTTCGGTGCTATATTAGCAAAACTTCCGCATATACACAAATTCTTCGGGAAAATTATTTAAATAACCTGTCCAAAAAGGTCGAAATCATCGGAACTTATTATCTCTACCTGGTAAAAGTTACCAATAAGCAATGTTTGTTCACCACACTCTATCAATACTTCCGGATCCACTTCAGGAGAGTCAAATTCAGTACGACCGATATAATAATCCCCTTCCAGACGATCAATGATAACTTTCATGGATTGCCCCACTTTTGCAGCGCTCAATTCGGCAGAAATACCTTGTTGAATGAACATCAACTCATCCAAACGCGCCTGCTTTACTTCCTGAGGTATTTCATCCGCATAATGCGCAGCCGCGTAAGTACCTTCTTCTTCCGAATATGCAAAAGCCCCCATTCTATCGAAACGCACCTTACGAACAAACTCTTTCAACTCTTCAAAATCCGCCTCTGTTTCTCCGGGATGCCCTACCATTAAAGTCGTACGCAAATGGATACCAGGCACTTCTTTGCGGAATTGTTCTATCAGTTGATAAGTTTCTTCCTGAGTTACATGACGACGCATTTTTTCCAACATCGGATTGCTAATATGCTGAAGAGCTATATCCATATACTTACACACATTAGAACGCTCACGCATCACCCGAAACAAATCTGTAGGAAAATGTGCGGGATAAGCATAATGTAAACGAATCCATTCTACCCCGGGAATTTCAGATATACGTTCTATAAGTTCAGGAAGCATTTGCTTCTTATACAGATCCACACCATAGTAAGTCAACTCCTGAGCAATTATCTGAAACTCTTTTACTCCCTTATTCACCAGGTAACGGACTTCATCCAAAATTTCCTCCACCGGTCGCGATACATGCCGTCCTGTAATAATTGGAATAGCACAATACGAACACTTCCGGTCGCATCCCTCCGATATTTTCAGGTATGCATAGTGCTTAGGAGTAGTGAGAGTACGCTCTATATGAAGTTCTTTGTGATAAGCTTTACCCAGATCCTGCAATAACTCCGCCCAGTTAAATTTACCATAAAACTTATCCACCTGCGGAATTTCAATCGCCAATTCTTTCAGATAGCGTTCAGAAAGACAACCCATTACATATAACTTTTCCAGATTTCCTTCTTCTTTTGCCTGTGCAAATTCCAAAATCATGTTAATGGACTCTTCTTTAGCATCACCGATAAAACCACAAGTATTGATAACGGCAATCTCTCCTTTAGGCTTTTCCGTATCATGAGTCACGTGATATCCGGCTTCTTCCAGCTGGCGCATCAAATGCTCCGAATCCACTAAATTCTTAGAGCACCCTAAAGTTATAATATCAATTGTTTTCCGTTTCATGCATTCTCCCCAAACAACGAGTCAACAAATTCTTTCTTACGGAACACCTGTAGATCTTCCATACCTTCACCCAAGCCAATATACTTAACAGGTATCTTAAACTGATCAGAAATGCCGATAACAACTCCGCCTTTCGCCGTACCATCCAACTTAGTGATAGCCATTGCAGTTACTTCCGTAGCTAACGTAAATTGCTTAGCTTGCTCAAATGCATTCTGCCCAGTAGAACCATCCAGCACCAATAGTACTTCATTGGGAGCATCAGGAACTACTTTCTTCATTACATTTTTAATCTTAGTCAACTCATTCATCAAGCCAACCTTATTGTGAAGGCGGCCGGCAGTATCAATAATTACCACATCAGCATTGTTAGCAACAGCAGAGCTTAATGTATCGTAGGCCACAGAAGCCGGATCAGCTCCCATCTTTTGTTTTACGACAGGTACTCCTACCCGTCCACCCCAGATATCCAACTGTTCCACAGCTGCTGCACGAAAAGTATCCGCTGCTCCCAGATAAACGCTTTTGCCCGCTTTCTTGAATTGGTAAGCCAACTTACCAATAGTAGTTGTTTTGCCAACGCCATTCACCCCTACTACCATAATTACGTAAGGTTTCTTCGCAATCGGTGCTTCAAAATCATCTACATCGTCCGAATTATTTTCCGTTAGCAAAGCAGCGATTTCATCACGCAAGATAGTATTCAGCTCCTGCGCATTCATATATTTTTCAGATGCAGCACGCTTTTCTATACGTTGAATAATATTTAACGTCGTTTCTACACCTACATCCGAAGTTATCAGCACTTCTTCCAGATTATCAAGCACTTCATCATCTACTTTCGACTTTCCTGCCACAGCACGGGCAATCTTTCCGAATACACTTTCTTTCGTCTTAGATAATCCTTTATCTAAAGTTTCCTTCTTTTCCTTTGAGAAAAAACTAAAAAATCCCATATCCTATTTTTTTGTACAATACATTATGCCACAAAGATATAACAAAGTAATGAAAGTACGGGGATAAAGTACAAAAAAAATCCCCTTACCGGAATACGATAAGAGGATTTTATAATTAAACGTCTTTCGACGGACTATCTTATTTCTTGAAAAAGTCTTGTACTTTTTCGTTCAATACCATTTGTTCATCAAAAATGTAAGCACCAGTCTTCGGAGACTTAACCATCTTGATAACCTTTGTATAAGCACGACCTTCTTTCTTTAGAACCTTCGTGCAAACTTGCTACAGTTTTCTTTGCCATGGGTTATACTTATTATTTAATTTCTTTATGTACTGTTACTCTCTTCAGGATCGGATTGTATTTCTTCAATTCCAATCTTTCAGTTGTATTCTTTCTGTTCTTAGTAGTGATATAACGAGAAGTTCCCGGCATACCGCTATCTTTGTGTTCTGTGCATTCCAGAATCACCTGTACTCTGTTACCTTTTGCTTTCTTTGCCATAATCAGTATTCTCCTCTACTTTTTAGCCAATTACTTTAATGCTTTTCCAATCACAATAACCTTTTGCTACTGCGTCGTTCAAAGCAGCGTCCAGTCCTTTCTTATTAATAATACGCAGACCGTTAGCACAAATGCTAAGGCTGATCCAGCAATCTTGCTCTACATAGTAGAACTTCTTGTTAAACAAGTTCAAATCAAAGGTTCTCTTAGTTCTTCTCTTTGAGTGTGAAACATTGTTGCCAATCATGGCTTTCTTTCCGGTAATTTGACAAATCTTCGACATTTCTATCTTATTTTTATAGTTTTTATCTATACTTATTTCAAACAGAGCGCAAAGTAAGTACTTTTATCGATACCAAACAAGTTTTTCATAAAATAATTCATTGTCTGATAGCATTTTTTCTTCATTTTAAGCACTCACAGAGCATCATTAGAGCATTTTGAATGGCTTTTTGCACATTTCCACCCCTTCCATCATCTCCCTCTTGTCTGAAAGTTACAATTTCATTTTTATAGGCAGCAGCAATCCATACCGTTCCGACGGGCTTTTCCGCTGTCCCCCCTCCGGGACCTGCAATTCCTGATGTAGCGACAGCGCAATCTGTTTTCAACGCTTTCATCGCACCTTTCACCATCTCGATAACAGTCTCCCGACTGACAGCTCCATATTTCTCCAAAGTTTCAGCAGAGACATGAAGCAGAGACATCTTTACCTCATTAGAATATGCCACAATCCCTCCGTTAAAGTATTCCGAACTCCCCGGAACAGAAGTCACCAGAGCTGCAATACTACCTCCCGTACAACTTTCTGCGGTGGAAAGGGACAAATTCTTCGATTTTAATAACTCTCCAATCCTTTCTTCCAGCTTCATATACCTTATATATATATTATTTCTATATTTTGTTCTATTTTTCCTCTCCACATCACCAAATCCATATCAACTCCGTATTTGCTCCGTATCTATACACTTGGACTTGGTATGGAGTTGGTATGGACCAGACACGGACCAGGTATGGTGCAGACTAGAAAGTGTCCTGAAATTCCTTTTACTGCAACGTTACGCGTGAGTAAGCCGGTGCATCTATCGAACAGAAATCTTTATCCTGATATTTGAAATAACCTGTAATCGCAATCATAGCGGCATTATCCGTCGTATAGCTGAACTTTGGAATAAATATATTCCACCCATACTTTTCGGCATGTTCACGAAAGGCATTGCGCAGGCCATTATTAGCAGAAACACCACCGGCCACGGCTACTTGCTTTATCTTATATTCTTTAGCAGCCTTACGGAGCTTATCCATCAGGATATCCACCACGGTAGCTTCAAGCGAAGCCGCCAAATCTACCTTGTGATGCTCGATGAAATCGGGATCTTCCTTCATCCAGTCACGCAAAGAATACAGGAATGAGGTTTTTAAACCGCTGAAACTATAATCTAATCCGGGGATATGGGGTTTGCTAAAAGTAAATGCCTTCGGATTTCCCTGACGGGCCAACTTATCAATAATCGGACCACCGGGATAACCCAGACCCATTACCTTCGAACACTTGTCAATGGCTTCTCCAGCAGCATCATCAATCGTCTGCCCTAAAATCTCCATATCATTATATGCCTTTACCAGAATAATTTGTGAATTTCCTCCCGATACAAGCAAGCAAAGGAAAGGAAATTCAGGTTGAGCATTTTCTTCACCTTCTGCTTTAATGAAATGAGCTAACACATGACCTGTCAGATGATTAACATCAATCATAGGAATACCTAAAGAACGAGCAAAACCTTTGGCAAATGACACACCTACCAACAAAGAACCCATCAATCCCGGTCCTCTGGTAAACGCCACTGCACTCAATTCTTCCTTAGTCACTCCGGCGCGTTTCAATGCTTCATGCACCACCGGAACTATGTTTTGCTGATGTGCACGTGAAGCTAATTCGGGAACTACACCACCATAGGCTTCATGCACCGCCTGACTGGAAACGACGTTTGATAGCAGATACCCATCTTTGATGACGGCAGCAGAGGTGTCATCGCAAGAACTTTCTATTCCTAAAATTATTGTACTCATATCGTTATTTACGTTTAAACGCTGCAAAAGTAGTGATAAAAGTAGGATTGATAACGTATTATTTCATATTTTTGTTGGCTAATTCAAACAAACCGCCTATCAGAAAGTTAAAAAAGACAGTTCGCTGGGTGCTCGGTATTATACTTAGTTTGTATATCGGGACTATATTGTTGTTGAACATTCCTTACGTTCAGCGACAAATATCCGTGCTGGTTGCAAACGAATTGGCTAACGTTCTGGGTACGCAACTGACCATCGGGCGGATAAATATGGGACTGCTAAACCGCATCATAATCGATGACTTATTATTGAATGACCAGTCCGATAAAGAAATGCTGAAAATATCCCGTCTTTCAGCTAAATTCGATATATTACCCCTATTCAAGGGAAAAGTTTCCATCAGTAACGTTCAGTTATTTGGTTTTAACATCAATCTGGAAAAAAAAACACCGGAAGATATACCCAATTTCCAGTTTGTACTTGATGCATTTGCCTCTAAAGATACCATCAAAAAAGAAAGTAATCTGGATATCCGCATCAATTCTTTATTGATACGGCGTGGCAAGTTGTCCTACAATGTGCTGTCGGCAGAAGAAACACAAGGAAAGTTCAATGCACAGCACATACAACTGCGTAACATTATTGCCAATATCTCCTTAAAAGCACTTCAAAATGATTCTATAAATGCTGCAATCAAACGTTTAAGTATAGAAGAAGGAAATTCCGGATTTGAGTTAAAAAGGCTGAGCTTAAAGGTTGTTGCAAATGATCAGAAGATGAATATCGAGAATTTTGCAATCGACCTGCCCAATACTTCACTTGCCATGGACACCATACGTATGGAATATGACAGTCTGGGGGCCTTTGGCAATTTTGCTAATGATGTTCACTTCTCGTTCCGTATGCTGCCTTCAGATATCGTACTTCGTGATTTGGCAGCATTTGTTCCCGCATTTTCTCCTTTCAAAGAAAAGCTGCAAATAGCTGTAGAAACAAACGGTACCATTAACCAGCTGAACTGTCCCCACCTGTCAATTACAGGAGGACCACATTTCCGTTTGAGAGGAGATGTATCTTTTCAGGATCTATCCCGTCCTCAGGATGCATTTGTATTTGGTACCCTGTCCAATCTATATGCCGATCCGGAAGGGGTTGCCTTTTTTGTACGCAACTTGAGTAAGAATTACGAGGGTGTTCCTCCTATATTGCAACGTTTTGGCACCATTTCATTTCATGGAGAAGTATCAGGCTATTTCACGGACATCGTAACTTATGGTTTGGTACACACAGATATTGGCTCCATCAAGACGGACTTGAAAATAAGCTCAGATAAGGAAAAAGGTTATTTTGCATATTCGGGTGCCGTGAAGACTGAAGAACTCGAATTGGGCAATATGCTGGATAACGAAAAGCTGGGAAAAGTAACTTTCAATCTTGACGTTGAAGGTAGCCACTATGATAATCAATATCCTTCCATTGTGATGAAAGGATTAATCGCTTCCATCGACTATAGTGATTATAACTATGAGAATATCACACTGGACGGAAAATACAAACAAGGCGGTTTCAATGGAAAAGTTGCATTGGATGACGAGAATGGGTCTATTCTGCTGAACGGTAATATCAATACCGTCAGCCGTATACCGACTTTCAACTTTCACGCCAGCATTCGCAATGTGCGTCCGCACGAACTCCACCTGACCCCCAAATATGAGGATACGGAACTTTCTGTTCAATTAACAGCCGACTTCACGGGTGGCTCCATTGATGAAATGAATGGAGAAATCAATATCGACAGTCTGCAATTCACTGCACCCGATAAGGAGTATTTTCTGGATAACCTGAAAATCGCTGCCAGCCAGAGAGATAGTTCTCATAAACAGCTGACAGTAACATCTAATTTCCTGAATGCAAGTATCGAGGGAGATTATTCCTATCGTACCCTGCCTGCCAGTGTAATGAATATCATGCGGAAATACATTCCCGCTCTGATATTACCGGACAAGAAACCCATAGAAAGCGAGAATAATTTCCATTTTGATGTAAACATCTTCAATACGGATTTATTATCCACTGTATTCAATGTTCCCATTAAAATCTATACACACTCTACCCTCAAAGGTTATTTTAATGACAAAGCGCAACGTCTACGGGTAGAGGGATATTTCCCACGGTTGCGTTACGGAGATAAATTCATTGAGTCCGGGATGTTACTATGCGAAAATCCGGGTGACAAAATTCATGCCCGCTTGCGCTTCAATAACCGCAAGCCGACAGGTGCAATAAACATTGCATTGGAAGCTCAGGCCAAAGACGACCTTATTCAGACTTCCCTAAACTGGGGTAACAGTAGTTCCGTCACCTATAGTGGTAAACTGGCTGCTACTGCACATTTTCTCCGTGCACAAACTGAGGAGCTGGATAATAAACGTTCCCGTAGGGCTGTTTCGGCATTGAAAACAATCGTAGATGTGCAAAAGACGGATATCATTCTGAATGATACTCTATGGGAAATACACCCCTCACAAGTAGTCATTGATTCCGGGAAAATACATATTAATGATTTCTATTTCAGCCACAAAGACCGACACTTGCGCATCAATGGGGTTATTTCGGAAGAACCCAATGACACGATACGTCTGGACTTGAAAGACATTAATATAGGATATGTATTCGACATAGCTGACCTTGGAGTTAACTTTAAGGGTGAAGCTACCGGTCCTGCCTATGCCAGTGGAGTATTAAAGACCCCCGTTATGTATACCGACCTATTTATCCGAAGTCTTGGGTTGAACGACGGATTGTTGGGCGATGCCAATATTCATGGAGAATGGCATCACGAAGTAAAAGGAATTTATCTCGATGCACATATTCGTGAGAAAGACATAGCCAAAAGTCATGTATATGGATATATCTACCCCATAAAACCTATAAGTGCACTCAACTTACAGATTGAAGCGGACAGCACCAATCTCAAGTTTATTGAACACTACATGAGTAGTATTACACCGGAATTTAACGGACGAGCCAGTGGCAACGTACACTTCTATGGTAAATTTAAAAGGCTTACCATGGAAGGGCGCGTACTTGGCGATGCTTCCATGAAGGTAGATGTATTGAACACCACTTTCTTCATAAAAGACAGTATTCTCATAGAGCCGAACGGGCTGACTTTTCATAATAACCGCATTTTCGACCCTCAGGGCAACCAAGGACACGTAAACGGTTACCTGCACTATGAACACTTCAAGAATCTGGAATATCGTTTTCAGTTTGACGTAAATAATATGCTGGTGATGAATACAAAAGAATCGCTTGATTTACCTTTCTATGGTACGGTATATGGAACAGGTAATGCTCTGATTGCCGGTAACGCACGGGATGGCGTAAATATAGATGTAGCTATGACTACCGACCGAAATACCAATTTTGTTTATATAAAGGATAATGTATCTTCTGCTGCCAATACCCAATTCATCAAGTATGTAGATAAAACACCTCGTCGTGCTGTGCTGGACTCCATCAATTTGACCTCTGATTATGAGCTGGCTCAACAAGAGATACAACAGGAAGAAGAAAGTCATACCGATATCCGCCTTAATCTGCTTGTAGAAGCTACCCCGAATGCAACCATGAAGATTGTTATGGATCCCATTGCAGGCGACTACATCAGTGGACGAGGGTCCGGAAATATCCGCACAGAGTTTTACAACAAAGCAGATGATGTAAAAATGTTTGGTAGTTACCGCATCAGTCAGGGAGTTTATAAATTCAGTTTGCAGGAAGTGATACGCAAGGATTTTACAATAAAAGACGGAAGTACTATCAGTTTTAACGGTCCTCCGTTGGATGCCACCATGGATATCCAGGCAAACTATATGGTGAATTCCGCATCATTGAATGACCTGGTACCCAATGCAAGCAGCTATGGAATCCCTACGAATATCCGGGTAAACTGTACCATGAATCTGACAGGTCAACTCACTTCTCCTGACATTAAGTTGGGACTGGAAGTGCCTAATGAACGAGATGAAGTACAAGCACTTATACGCAACTATATCCCTACGGACGAACAAATGAATATGCAGATCCTCTATCTGTTAGGTATCGGCAAATTTTATACACCCGAAAATGTAGATGCCACACAAAACTCGAATATGATGACTTCTGTGCTTTCATCCACCCTTTCGGGACAACTAAACAATGCACTTTCCAACATTATTAATAGTAACAACTGGAATATAGGTACCAACCTCAGCACCGGAGAAAAAGGCTGGACGGATATGGAATTCGAAGGAATGCTATCGGGGCAATTACTGAACAATCGTCTGCTTATCAATGGTAACTTCGGATACCGCGACAATCCGATGGCAAATACGAACTTTGTAGGAGACTTTGAAGCAGAATGGCTTGTGAACCGTAGCGGAGATATTCGCCTGAAAGCGTATAATGAGACGAACGACCGCTATTACACAAGGACCAATCTGACAACGCAAGGTATCGGTATCATTTTCAAGAAGGACTTCAACCGATGGAAAGAGCTTATGTTCTGGAATAAGTGGAGGTTGAAAAGACTGAGACGGGAAATGGAACAAAAAGAAGCGGAAAAGGACACCGAAGAGCAAACAGAAGAAACAGAAACCACCGCTACCCAAGAGGCAGCAAAAGCAAAAGAAAAGAGAGGGGGAAGTTAATTTTCCCCTTCTTTATTTTCATACAGGCTATTTTCTTATTCATATATCAATTTATAATCATTTACAAAGCCTATTCCTTCCGCTGTTTCTATACAGTTCAGCAACCGCCACTCACAACTGAGCACCCAGCTACGGAAATTCTCTTCGGGTTGATACTCACTCCTAGCGAACTCCAACAAACGGTCTACCTCAAAATTATCGGAAATAATACCTGCTCCGCCTCGTGCCGCATCATAAGCGTTACAATCCTGTTCGATGTGCGCCGGTACCATTAACAAAGGCTTACCCAGATACATAGCCTCACAAACGGATTCAAAGCCTGCCGTAGTGGCATATACCCGGCAACCCGACATATAGCGAAGGAATTTTTCGTCATCCAACTGATGAAATGACAATGTTTCATCCATCCGGCACACTTCCAGCTCATCCGGTTTGTCCCAGAAGAAGTGCAAAGGTACTTCAGGATGCTGCTCATGCCACTGGGAGATACTTTCTCCAAATCCGGCATTAACCATATAACCGTGCACATACTCTCCAGAAGCAGCTTCACAACAAAGCACTTCGCGCCGCAGTAAAGGCGGTACCACGCGTATATGCGCTTCTTCGTCCGTTTCCATCGGACGGAATGAGAGAGCCAGCTTCTCTTTGGCTCCGATACACGTGAGTCGTGTAAAAAAACGGAGCATCAGCAGGCTCATAGGATTCTTTTGGGGAAACTCAAAGTCATGATGCAGGAAAAGATATTGATGGCCGACACTGATCTGCGGTACAGAAGGGCGGAAAAAAAGATAAGTCAAACCCGTCAGTAACTCATAAAAGTTGATTACGAGGTCCGCATCAGTTTCATGGATACGCCGGTGAATATAACAGATGCTACGCAGATAAGCAGGAACCTGCATCAGATTATATGCGATACTGCGAGACATGCTGACCCGCTTATTGGCAGGCGTAGGCAAAAAGTTCGGACTGAGAAAGCGTTTCACAGGTGCCTGTATGCTGCGATTGAAGAAACCCGGCAGGCGACGGGTATTGCTCTTCCCCACCAGTACTTCTACTACCTCGTGCCCGTTGCGTCGTAGAATTTCTTCCAGCGTGATGGCTTGCGTCAGATGACCGCGGCCTTCTCCTTGAACAATAAAAAGAACTTTCATCTTTATATTTTTATAATTTAGTAATTTGCAATTCACGATTTTAACTACAGAGGCGCTCTTCAGGTTTTTCGTTCATCATCATATCCTCGTACCGTACGTCGCATTTACGTGCGCGGGCAAACTTCACCAATTCCTCCTCAAAATCGGAAATATAAGAAACAGCGGATTTTACTTTTTGTTTAATCGCTTGTAGCAAAGAATAATAAGGTTGTCCATGCCGGGCACGATACACATTATAAAATAATAGAATGGTAGAATAAAAAGCACGTAATCTCATAGTGTCTGTATTTTTAGTTGCAGGCAAAGGTCGGTTATTCGTATTACGCCGGTATGTAGAAAATATGACAAGTATCTTTCATTTTTTTCGCTGAACTTCCTTATCTTTACAGAAAATAAGCTGCATCTCAGCATAACTTTTTCATGCAAGCATGAAAGTTATACCTTCGATTTGCATTATCTTTACTCCCTCAAAAGAAACTCTCGTATGAAAAAGCCCGGAAATATCCTCATTGTCGATGATAACCGCAGTGTGCTCACCGCTGTGCAACTGCTGTTGAAACCCCATTTCGAAAAGATCATCACGCTCACTTCACCTGTCACACTTACCTCTGTGTTGCGTGAAGAAACTCCATCGGTAGTGTTACTTGACATGAACTTTACATCAGGCATCAATACCGGAAACGAAGGATTATTCTGGTTGCAGGAGATCAAACGCCTTCGTCCCTCCTTGCCTGTGGTTCTTTTCACTGCTTATGGAGATATCGATCTTGCCGTGCGTGGCATTAAAGAAGGAGCTACGGACTTTATTGTCAAGCCATGGGATAATCAAAAGCTGGTGGAAACCTTACTGAATGCAGCCCAAGCCATTTATAATAAGAATAACGGAAAAAGTGCCTCGCCCGTAACCCCTGCCATGTATTGGGGAGAAAGTCCCATTATGCAGCAACTGCGCTCGCTGGTGGAGAAAGTCGCCATAACCAATGCAAATATACTTATCACCGGAGAAAACGGTACGGGAAAAGAGATGCTGGCACGTGAAATTCATGCACTTTCTTCCCGCCGTACGAAGGAAATGGTTGCCGTGGACATGGGAGCCATCACCGAAAGCCTCTTTGAAAGCGAGCTTTTCGGGCATACAAAAGGCTCTTTCACAGATGCATACGCTGACCGTCCCGGTAAGTTCGAAACAGCAGACCATAGCACACTGTTTCTCGATGAAATCGGCAATTTACCCTATCACCTGCAAGCCAAACTACTGACCGTATTGCAACGCCGCAGTATTGTCCGTGTAGGCAGCAACCAGCCTATCGCTGTCGACATCCGTCTGATTTGTGCTACCAACCGCAACCTGAACGAGATGGTACAACGCAATGAATTCCGTGAAGACTTGCTTTACCGCATCAATACTATCCATCTTGAAATTCCGCCTTTGCGCGAACGGCCGGAAGACATTCTTCCTCTTGCCAAACGCTTTACAACACGCTTCTGCAAGCAATATGACAAAGCATTATTACGGCTTTCCGATGCTGCCTGTACCAAATTGAAAACACATCCCTGGTATGGAAATATCCGTGAACTGGAGCATGCCATAGAGAAAGCAGTCATTATTTGCGACGGCAACGAACTGCCGGCAGAACTGTTCCAGTTGCCTAAGCGTCCCGAAACCTCACGCACCGGAAGCGATACCGGTACAGAAGCAGCCACCCTTGAAGAAATGGAACGGAAAATGATACAAAAAGCTCTGGATACCTGTAACGGCAATCTATCCGCTGTTGCCGCGCAACTCGGTATCACCCGGCAGACTCTCTATAACAAAATGAAAAAGTTCGGATTATGAAACATTACTACCGATACATCACCGACCGCTACCTTTTCCGCATCATCATCTCTCTCCTGTTGGCAGGAGCTGTCACGGTATCCATTATTTATAAAGACCTTTTATGGATAGTCATCTCTTCCTTGCTGCTGCTGACGAGTCTGCGCTGGCAATGGAAACTGTATCGCCGGCATACACAGGAGGTCCTGTTTCTGCTCGATGCCATTGAAAACAACGATGCATCCATCCATTTCTCCGAACACGAAGACATTCCGGACAACCGTATTGTAAACCAGGCCCTGAATCACGTTGCTTCTATATTATATAATGTAAAGAGCGAAACGGCACAACAGGAAAAATATTACGAACTCATTCTCGACTGCATCAATACCGGTATCCTGGTACTGAACGATGCAGGTGCTGTTTACCAGAAAAATAATGAAGCCCTCCGCCTGTTAGGGTTGGAAGTCTTCACCCATGTTAGCCAACTAAGCCGTATCGATGCAAACCTTATGGGACTTTTCACCCATTGCCGTCCAGGAGATAAGTTACAAACCCGCCTATCCAACGAACGCGGTACGGTCAATCTCTCCATCCGCGTCTCCGACATAACCATCCGTCAGGAGCATTTCCGTATCCTTGCCCTAAATGATATCAATAACGAACTGGACGAAAAGGAAATCGACTCCTGGATACGCCTGATCCGTGTACTGACACATGAAATTATGAATTCCGTCACTCCCATCACTTCACTGAGCGATACATTGCTGACACTGATACAAGGAAGCGAAGAATTAAAAGCGAAAAGTGAATCCATTTCTTCCGACAAAGAAACTGCTGACGAAATCCGCAATGGCCTGCACACCATCAGCACCACGGGCAAAGGACTTCTCTCTTTTGTAGAAAATTACCGCCGTTTCACCCGTATCCCCAAACCGGAACCTTCCTTGTTCTACGTCAAAGGTTTTATCAACCGCATGGTGGAACTGGCACGGCATCAATATCCTGATTCCCATATCACTTTCCACTCCCACATCACTCCAGATGATCTTATTCTTTATGCAGATGAGAACCTTATCTCACAGGTACTCATCAACTTATTGAAAAATGCCATTCAGGCCATCGAAGCAGCAGAAATTCCGGAAGGCATTATCACCTTACACGCTTATTGCAATGAAAATGAAGCCGTACTCATCGAAGTATCCAATAACGGTCCTGCCATTCTTTCTGAAGTAGCAGAACACATTTTCATACCTTTCTTCACCACAAAAGAAGGTGGCAGCGGCATAGGTTTGAGCATTTCCCGTCAGATTATGCGCCTGTCAGGTGGTAGTCTTTCCCTACATCCCGGAAAGGAAACCATGTTTGTACTAAAATTCAATTAAGAAAATTTGTAATGAAGGATTATATGAAAAGAAAGTAAAATTCAATCTGAACATTTTACACCTTGCAATTGTTAAAAAATAGACGTAACTTCGCTTTGCGATAACTAAATCCTTGAATAAACAACTTAAATAATACCTAATTTATGATTTTTACAGCAGAAAACATTCTTTTAATCGGTTCTATCTTACTTTTCATTAGTATTATTGTCGGCAAGACCGGCTATCGATTCGGAGTCCCTGCCCTGTTACTATTCCTTGTCGTCGGCATGATTTTCGGTAGCGATGGTTTCGGACTACAGTTTCATAACGCTAAAGAAGCACAATTTATTGGTATGGTTGCTCTTAGCGTTATTTTGTTTTCCGGCGGCATGGATACTAAATTCAACGAAATTAAACCGATTCTCGTTCCGGGCATTGTTCTCTCCACAATCGGCGTACTGCTAACTGCCATCTTTACAGGACTTTTCATCTGGTGGATTGCCGGCATGAGTTGGTCAAATATTTATCTTCCTATCACTACATCCCTACTGCTTGCCTCCACCATGTCATCTACCGATTCCGCTTCTGTATTTGCCATCTTACGTTCGCAGAAAATGAATCTGAAACATAACCTTCGCCCCATGCTGGAACTTGAAAGTGGTAGCAATGACCCGATGGCTTACATGCTTACCATCGTGCTGATACAGTTCATACAATCCGGTGGAATGGGTGTTGGAGGTATCTTCAGTTCGTTCGTTATTCAGTTCATAGTAGGTGCGGCTGCCGGATACCTTCTCGGCAAACTTGCCATCCTCATGCTGAATAAGCTTAATATTGATAATCAGGCTCTTTATCCCATTCTTCTACTTGCATTTGTATTTTTCACTTTCTCCATTACCGATCTTCTGAAAGGAAATGGCTACCTTGCCGTTTACATTGCCGGTATTATGGTAGGCAACAACAAGATAATGCATCGCAAAGAGATTTATACTTTCATGGACGGATTGACTTGGCTGTTCCAAATCATCATGTTCCTTTGCCTCGGTTTGTTGGTAAATCCTCACGAATTACTCGATATCGCTTTGGTGGCAACGCTTATCGGTGTATTTATGATTGTTATCGGTCGTCCGCTCAGTGTCTTCCTCTGCTTGCTGCCTTTCGGCAAGAAGATTACAAACCGTTCGCGACTCTTCGTTTCTTGGGTAGGTTTGCGCGGAGCAGTGCCTATCATCTTCGCCACTTATCCGGTAGTAGCGCAAGTACCGGGTGCCGACGTGATCTTCAATATCGTATTCTTTATCACTATTGTTTCTCTCGTTATCCAGGGTACTACCGTTTCCTTAGCTGCCCGCTTACTGAAACTTTCTACCCCGTTGGAAAAGACCGGTAATGAATTCGGTGTGGAATTGCCCGAAGAAATTGATAGTGATCTCAGCGATATGACCGTTACCACGGAGATGCTGGAAGAAGGCGATACCCTGAAGGATATCACTCTGCCTAATGGAGCACTCGTAATGATTGTGAAACGAGGCACGGAATTCCTGATACCGAACGGATCGCTGAAATTACATTTGGGGGATAAGTTGTTGCTGATTTCGGATAAGAAGAGTAGTGATTAATATGTGTGTACTTTTTCTTTCGTTTGCCCGAAAGAAAAAGATACCAAAAAGAAAGGGCACGGGCTACGTCTACGGTGCTACTCCGATACCGCCATGCGCAGACGGGGCTCAAACTCGCTACGCTCAGACAGATCGCCCCTTACCTGCGCCTGACAATATCTCCGCCTGACGCACCTACGCCTATGCCCGAAGGCTGCGCGGTAAAGCGCTGCGCGATATAGGACTATGCATCACAGATGCTATGTAATACAACCACGTAATATTTCCCCCATTTACGCCGCATGGTTTCCCGGCCTCACTGTAGGGGTGTTAAGCGTAGAAAGTGTTTTCGGCGTTAAAAAGGGCAGGCTGTTTGAGCGAAGCGAGTTCCTGCCCTTTAGCTGAAAATACTTTCGGAGTAGCCCCGGAAGTGCAGCCTCGATCTTTTCTTTGGTATCTTTCTTTTGCATCAAGGCAAAAGAAAGTACAATTGGTTATTTTTTCTTTTTCTTTCGCCTCCCTCCAAAGAATAAATATATAAACTTGCACGACATCACATTTAGCTCTATATTTGCGCAGTTTTAATTAAAGTGTGCAAATTTAACAGATGGAACAGGAACAACACTTCATTGATTACATTGAACAAAGCATCATTCGGAACTGGAACTTAAACGCCTTAACTGACTATAAGGGTGCTACTCTCCAATATAAAGACGTGGCTCGCAAGATTGCAAAATTCCATATTGTACTGGAAAGTGCCGGTATCCAGCCGGGTGATAAGATTGCCGTCTGCGGTCGTAACAGTGCACACTGGGCAGTTACTTTCCTGGCAACCATCACTTATGGAGCTGTTATTGTGCCTATCCTTCATGAATTTAAAGCGGATAATATACACAATATCGTCAATCACTCTGAAGCCAGACTGCTTTTTGTGGGAGATCAGGTGTGGGAAAACCTGAATGAAGACGCCATGCCGCAATTGCTGGGTGTTATTCTGATGACTGAATTCACCCCTGTAGTCTGTCGCGACAAACGATTGATGGAAGCTTTCGAGCACCGCAATACTCTATATGGACAGCGCTATCCTAAAAACTTCCGCCCCGAACATATCTGTTACCGGAAGGATGAGCCGGAAGAACTTGCCATCATTAACTATACTTCCGGTACTACCGGATATTCCAAAGGTGTTATGCTCCCCTATCGCAGCCTTTGGTCCAACGTGAATTACTGCCATGAGATGCTTCCGGTGAAACCGGGCGATAACATAGTTTCCATGCTTCCTATGGGACATGTATTCGGAATGACTTACGATTTCCTTTACGGTTTTTCAGCCGGGGCACACATCTACTTCCTCACTCGCATGCCGACTCCTAAAATTATCGCACAGTCTTTCGCTGAAATCAAGCCACGTGTCATCTCATGTGTGCCTCTGATTGTAGAAAAGATTATCAAGAAGAATATTCTGCCCCGTGTAGATAATAAAATTGGTAAATTACTACTCCATGTTCCTATCATCAATGACAAGATCAGAGCTCTTGCCCGCAAAGAAGCAATGGAAATATTCGGTGGTAACTTCGATGAAATTATCATCGGTGGAGCCCCGTTTAATGCAGAAGTAGAACACTTCCTCAAACAGATAAGCTTCCCCTACACCATCGCCTACGGTATGACGGAATGTGGCCCGATCATCTGTTCCAGCCGCTGGGAAACCATGAAGTTGGCATCATGCGGTAAAGCAGCCACACGCATGGAAGTGAAGATAGATTCGTCTGATCCGGAAAAGATAGCAGGAGAAATCATTTGTCGGGGTACCAACCTGATGCTGGGATATTATAAGAACCAGGAAGCAACTTCACAAATCATTGACGTAAATGGCTGGCTGCATACAGGCGATTTAGGTACAATGGATGCGGAAGGTTATGTAACCGTTCGCGGGCGCAGCAAGAATATGTTGCTCACTTCCAGCGGACAAAACATCTACCCGGAAGAGATTGAAAGCAAACTGAATAATATGCCTTACGTTTCCGAGTCACTCATTGTGTTGCAAAAAGAAAAATTGGTAGCACTGATTTATCCGGACTTTGACGATGCATTTGCCAATGGACTGCAACAAACGGATGTAGAGCGTATGATGGAAGCTAACCGTAACGAACTCAACCAGCAGTTACCGGCTTATTGCCAGATATCAAAGATAAAGATCCACTTCGAGGAATTTGAAAAGACAGCCAAAAAATCTATTAAACGGTTTATGTATCAGGAGGCTAAAGGTTAACAAAGATATAAGATTAAGTCTATATTTTTAATTAATGTTATAGAACATACTTTTTTATTTGGATAATTTGCAGTTATCCCGAAAGTACGTATCTTTGCATTGTGTTTTTCATAGTATTAGATTTAAGGTTAACAA
>ENA-OXDV01000142-OXDV01000142.1-human-gut-metagenome-genome-assembly--contig:-NODE-142-length-23612-cov-11.7119_pt1 | contig 23612 bp, 10 predicted proteins | sample MGYA00249350_ERZ652233 | MGnify/ENA primary metagenome ERZ652233 (study PRJEB26925, sample SAMN05826668) | human gut metagenome | biome: ENVO:2100002; feature: ENVO:00000062; material: ENVO:00002003... | reverse complement strand
ACGGGCGGCGAGCCGCTCCTGCAGGCCGCATTTGCGGCAGAGGTGCTTGCCGCGGTGCAGCCCCCGGGGGTGCATACGGCCGTCGAGACGAGCGGCTATGCCGCGCCGGAGGTGTTCCGCCGGGTGGCGGGGCACGCCGATCTGGTGCTGTTCGACGTGAAGCACGCCGACCCGGTGCAGCACCGCCGCTGGACAGGGGTGGACAATGCCCCCATCCTGCGCAACCTGGCATGGCTGTGCACTTCGGGCCGGCCGTTCGTCGTCCGCATCCCGCTGATCCCCGGGGTGAACGATACGCGGGAGAACATGTTGCAGACCTGCCTGCTGATTAAGGATGCCCCGGGGCTGGAGCGGGTCGAGATCCTGCGCTACCACAAGACCGCCGGGGCGAAGTATGCCATGATCGGCCGGACGTATGCCCCCGGTTTCGATACCGGGGCGGAGCCCCGTGTCCACGACGTTTTCAGCGACTACAATCTTAAAACACTCATACAATGAATCCCAGAATCGAAAACCTGCGCGGCTATATCCTCCGCAAAGAGCACCATGTCCTGCGCCGTACCCCGGCCCGGCTCGGGCTGGACAACCTCAATATCGGGTTTGCAGCGGCCGGAATGCCGCCCGTGAGGCGCTCGGCGGAGATGCTCGCCGCCCTGATGCGTGCCGAAGAGCCCGTGATCCTGCCGGGCGAGAAGATCGTATTCACCCGCACCGTTACCGAAGTGCCCGAAATCTTCACCCCGCAGGAGTGGGACGGGATCAAGGCGTCGCACTACATCCACGAGCGCGGGACGGTCTGCAACATATCGCCCGACTACGAAACCACCATCCGCCTTGGGCTCGATGCCCGGAAGGCCGAAATCGCTTCCCGCCTGGCGGACGATTCGCTCGACCAGGAACAGCGTATCTTCCTGGGGTCGGTGGCGCTCTGCATCGAGGCCGTGCAGGAGCTTACGGGGCGTTACGCCGCCCATGCCCGCGAGGCGGGGCAGGCGGATACGGCCCAAGTGCTCGAGGCCGTGCGTACGCGCGGCGCCCGGTCGCTGCGCGAGGCGCTGCAACTGCTGCGCATCCTCCATTTCGCGATCTGGAAGGCCGGCAATTACCACAATACGCTGGGGCGTTTCGACCAGTACATGTACCCCTATTTCCGCCATGACATCGACAGCGGCGTGCTGACCGAGGAGGAGGCGTTCGACCTGGTGGAAGAGTTCTTCCTCGCATGCAACAAGGACAGCGACCTCTATCCCGGTATGCAGCAGGGCGACAACGGCCAGAGCATGGTGCTGGGCGGCCGCGCCGCAAACGGCGACTACCTTTTCAACCGCCTCTCGGAGATGTGCCTGCGGGCCAGCTGCGAACTGGAGCTGATCGACCCCAAGATTAACATCCGCGTCGACGCGGATACGCCCGACGAAATCTTCTTCCTGGGGTCGCAGCTCACCCGCAAGGGGCTGGGATTCCCGCAGTACAGCAACGACGACGTGATCGTCCCCGGGCTCATGAAGAAAGGGTACTCGGAGCAGGATGCCCGCAATTATGTCGTGGCCGCCTGCTGGGAGTTCATCATCCCCATCCATGCGATGGACATCCCCAACATCGACGCCGTGTCGCTCATCGGCTGCGTGCGCGAGGTGTTGCCCGAATTGGCGGCATGTCCCGACTACGCGGCGTTTTACGGCCTGGTCGAGCGGAAGATCGCCGAAAAGGCCGACGCCATCTGCCGCAAGCACCGCAACCTCTACATCGTCCCCGCACCGATGATGTCGCTGTTGATGGACGGCACCATAGAACGGGCGCAGGACATTTCGCTCGGCTCGCGCTACAACAACTACGGCCTGCACGGCACGGGCATTGCCACGGCGGCCGACTCGCTGGCGGCGCTGCGCAAATTTTACTTCGAGGAGCGCCGTTTCGACGCCCCGACGCTGCTCTCGGCGCTGGAGGACGACTTCCGCGGCGCACCCGAATTACAACGCCTGCTGCGGCGGGAGGCTCCCAAGATGGGGCAGGACGACGACTATGCCGACTCCATCGCCTGCGACCTGCTCGCTTCGTTCGCACGTGCGCTCGAAGGGCGCCGCAACGAGCGGGGCGGCATCTACCGCGCCGGCACCGGTACGGCCATGTACTATGTTTTCCATGCCGCAGGCCTCGGTGCCACGCCCGATGGCCGCAGTGCCGGGGAGATGATCCCCGCCAACTATTCGCCGAGCCTGTTCATCGACCAGCGCGGGCCCGTATCGGTCATCAAATCCTTCACCAAACCGCGTCTGGAGGATGTGGTCAACGGCGGGCCGCTGACTCTCGAGTTCGACCAGTCGGTCTTCAACAACGAGGAGAGCGTCCGCAAACTGGGAATGCTCGTCAAGACCTACATCGCCCTGGGCGGCCACCAGTTGCAGCTCAATACCGTCAGCCGCGAAAAGCTGCTTGACGCCAAGGTGCATCCCGAGCGGCACCGCAACCTGATCGTGCACGTCTGGGGCTGGAGCGGCTATTTCGTCGAACTGGACGAATGTTACCAGAACCATGTGATCAACCGGATCGAATTCGGCCTCTGAACCGTCGTGAACCGAAACTGAAAACCAACTAATCCGACCTGATATGAAAACATCCGTTAAAGGCTTCATGTTTTATGTCGCCTTCGTCGCTTCGCTCGGCGGCCTTTTGTTCGGCTTCGACACGGCCGTGATCTCCGGTGCCGAAAAGGCGATCCAGGGGATCTATGCGCTCTCGGACTTCGCGCACGGCTTCACGATCGCCACGGCGCTTATCGGCACCATCGTCGGCGCCCTGGTCTGCGGCGGCCCAGCCGAACGCTACGGGCGCCTGCGCTCGCTGAAAGTGATCGCGTGGCTCTACCTGATCTCGGCCGTGGGCAGTGCCGTGATCGTCAACTGGTATTCGTTCATGTTCTTCCGCTTCCTGGGCGGGCTGGCCGTCGGCGCCTCGTCGGTCGTGGGGCCGATGTATATCGCCGAGATCTCCCCGTCGCACTGGCGCGGGCGTTTCGTGGCCTTCTTCCAGTTCAACATCGTGCTGGGCATCGTCATCGCCTACCTGACCAATTACTGGATCGTGGGGATTCCCCACGACTGGCAGTGGATGCTGGGCATCGAGGCCGTCCCGGCACTGGCCTTCGGCCTGTTGCTGATGACCGTGCCCGAAAGCCCCCGCTGGCTGCTTATCCGCAGCCGTGACGCCGAGGCGCGCCGTGTACTCGAACGCACCACGCGCGAGAATGTCGAAGCCGAAATGGCCGAGATCCGCGCCTCGCTCGCCGGGGCGGGCGATACGGGCGAGCGGCTTTTCCGGAAAAAATATTTCATCCCCATCCTGCTGGCGTTCCTCATCTCGACGTTCAACCAGCTCACGGGGATCAACGCCATCCTCTACTATGCGCCGCGCCTGTTCGAGATGTCGGGCGTCTTCCGCGAGGGGGCGATGATGCAGTCGATCATGATCGGCATCACCAACCTCACGTTCACCATGCTGGGCATGTTCCTCATCGACAAGGTGGGGCGGAAGAAGCTCATCGGCGTAGGTGCCGTGGGGATGTTCGTCTCGTTGGTGCTCGTGGCGCGCGGGTTCTGGCTCGAACGCTTCGAAGGTTACTACATGCTTGTCTGCCTGATGGGCTACATCGCCTTTTTCGCCGTGTCGCTGGGCGCTACGATCTGGGTGGTCATTTCCGAGGTCTTTCCCAATTCGGTGCGTGCCAAGGGGCAGGTGCTGGGCAGCATGACCCACTGGGTGTGGTCGGCGCTGCTGTCGTGGTTCTTCCCCGTCTTCCTTTCGGTCGGCGGCACCTATATCTTCGGATTTTTCGCGCTTATTGCCCTCGGCAGCCTTATCTTTGCGATAAAGCTCCCCGAGACCAAGGACAAATCGCTCGAACAGATACAGAAAGAACTGGTAAAATAAAAACCCTGACATATGAACCGTTTCCTGAAAAAAATTCCCCTTGCGGCCTTGTGTGCCGCCATGGCCGCCGCCTGTGCGGGCGGCGCAACGGACGCCACGATCACGGTCGATGCGTCGAAAGTCGAGGGCAGCGTCACCCCCTGGCTTTACGGGGCCTGCATCGAAGACGTCAACCACGAGATTTACGGAGGCCTTTACGACCAGCGGATCTTCGGCGAGAGTTTCGAGGAGCCCGTGCCCAACCCCCTTTTCGATGACTGCTCGGCCTACGAAGGGGAGTGGCAGGTTGTCGGCGACGAGCTGCTCTGTGCCGCTCATGCGGGCGCCAAGCTGGTCTATGACCCGCTGGAGATGGCTGCGGGCGAGGTCGAGACCGAACTGAAATTCACCCGCGGCGGCGGTGGCGACAATGCCGGCCTGCTGGCCGGGGTTTCGGAGCCGGGCAACGGCGCCGACAATTTCCACGGCTACGAGATAAGCCTTGCGGCCGACGGCCGTAAGGTCGTGCTGGGCAAGCATAAGAACAATTTCACGCCGATCGCCGATGCTGCCGTGTCGTGCGACCCCGCACAATGGAACAGGCTGGGATTCAAGACCGACGGCCGCACGTTGCAGGTTTTCCTGAACGGGGCTTGCGTGCTCCGTGCCGAGGACGACGATCCCGTGCTGGCCAGGGGCAGGGTCGCCCTGCGTACGTGGAATTCCGAGGCACGGTTCCGCAACGTGAAGGTTACGGCCGACGGTGCGTCGCGCAAACTCGTGTTCCGCACGACGCCGGCCGTGCAGGTCAGCCGGCAGTGGGACGCCTTTTCGACGGGCGGTGCCGTGGCTGCCTACCGCCACGAGGCGGGGGACGCCTATAACGGCGCATGCTCGCAGAGCGTGGAATTCGTCTCCGGGACGGGAACCGTCGGCATCGCCAATGCCGGACTGAACCGCTGGGGCATTGCCGTGCGCAAGGGGCAGACGTTCGAAGGGCGCCTCTACCTGCGCGGGTCGGGCGATGTGGTCGTGGCGTTGCAGAGTGCCGACGGCACGAAGGAATATGCCTCGCAGCGTATCACGGGCATCGGTGCGGCCTGGAAGAAATTTCCGTTCGAACTGACTGCCGCCGCAGCGGACGGGGATGCCCGCTTCGCCCTCTACCTCGACCGCCCCGGCAGGGTGCAGGCCGATCAGGTGACGCTGATGTCCACGGGCGAAGACCGCTTCCGCAGCCTGCCGCTGCGGGGTGACATCGGGCAGGCGATGGTCGACCAGGGGCTGACCTTCCTGCGTTACGGCGGTACGATGATCAACATTTCGGGCTACCGCTTCAAGAAGATGATCGGCGACCGTGACAAGCGGCCGCCCTACCACGGGCACTGGTACCGCTGGTCGACCAACGGCTTCGGCATCGAGGATTTCCTGCAATTCTGCGAGAAGGCGGGCTTCACGGCGGCCTTTGCGGTCAATATCGAAGAGACGCCCCAGGATATGGCCGACATGATCGAGTACCTGAACGGCCCGGTGACGTCGGAGTGGGGGCGCCGGCGTGCCGAGAACGGCCACCCCGAGCCTTACGGCGTGAAATATATCGGCATCGGTAACGAGGAGGTGCTCTTCAACGGCGACCGTGCCGACGAATACGACCACTATGTCGAGCGCTTCAACCTGCTGCACGACGCCATCAAGGGCAAAGACCCGTCGGTGAAACTGATCTCCACGGCGTGGTGGCGTGCCGATTCGCCGAGCATGGAACGGACGTTCCGTGCCCTGGACGGCAAAGCCGACTATTGGGACTACCACCCGTGGGCCGACCAGCTCGCCAGTGGCCGGGAGGTCGAGGCCGAACTGCGCCGTATGCGCGAGCTGTTCCTCAGGTGGAACCCCTCCACCACGATGAAATGCGCCATCTTCGAGGAGAACGGCAACCGCCACGACATGCAGCGCGTGCTGGGACACGTCACGCTTCAGAACGCCGTGCGCCGCATGGGCGACTTCGTGCTGACCTCCTGCGCGGCCAATGCCCTGCAACCCTACCGGCAAAACGACAACGGCTGGGATCAGGGGCAGGTTTTCTTCACCCCGTCCCAGGTGTGGGGGATGCCCCCCTATTATGCGCAGCAGATGGCTGCGGCACACCACCGTCCCCTGACGGTCGGCTGCGGGGTCGAGGGCGCCGACGGGGTGCTCGACGTGACGGCAACCCGCAGCCGCGAGGCGGGGAGCGTCGTGCTCCACATCGCCAATACGGGTGCCGAGCCGCTGCGTGTGGGCCTGCGCGTGGACGGGATGAGGAAGGTTTCCCAAGCCCGCATGGTTTCGCTCTCGGGCGACCTCGACGCGGTGAACACCCCCGAAGAGCCGCGCCGCATCGCCCCCGTCGGGCGGGAACTGCCGGCCCGGGCTGCGCAGACTGTCGACATAGCGCCCTATTCCTATACGATCGTGGTGCTGGATGAATAACCCTGAAAAACCGAAGACTATGAATCTGAAAAGAACCATGCTGGCGGCGCTCGTGGCCGCCGTGCTGATCCCCGGCGGGCTTTGGGCGCGCGGGAAAACGGGCAATGCCCGAATCAAGGTCGACATCGAACGCCAAAAGGGCGAAATCGACCGGAATATCTACGGCAACTTCGTCGAGCACCTCGGCCGCTGCATCTACGGCGGGCTTTACGAGCCCGGATCGCCCCTTTCGGACGAGAAGGGCTACCGCCGGGACGTGCTCGAAGCGACGCGGGCGCTTCGCACATCGCTGGTGCGCTGGCCGGGCGGCAACTTCGTCTCGGGCTACCACTGGGAGGACGGCATCGGCCCGCAGGCCGGGCGCCCGACGCGCATCGACCTGGCATGGGGCTTCCGCGAGAGCAACGCGTTCGGCACCGATGAGTTCGTCGAGTGGTGCCGCCGTGCCGACACCGAGCCCTATTTCTGCGTGAACCTCGGCACGGGGACGATGGACGAAGCTCGCAACTGGGTCGAGTACTGCAATGTCGAGAAAGGCACCTACTGGTCCGACCTGCGCCGCCGTAACGGCTACGAGAAACCCCACAAAGTGAAATACTGGGCCCTGGGCAACGAGATGGACGGCCAGTGGCAGATGGGGCACAAGAACGCCGAGGATTACGGCAAGTTCGCCCTCGAGACGGCCAAACTGATGAAGTGGATCGACCGGGACATCAAACTCGTCGTGGCCGGGTCGAGCGACTACAACGGCAACTGGATCGACTGGAACCGTACCGTGCTGGAGTACCTGAAGAATCACGCCGACTACATCGCCCTGCACAACTACGTCGAGAACCGGAGCAACGATTATTACAAGTTCATGGCCACGACGCGCTTCGCCGAGAAGGCTATCCGCATCACCGAGGGGCTGATCGCCGAGGCTATGACCAAGGCCGAACGCAAGGATCCGATCTACATCGCCTTCGACGAGTACAACGTATGGTACCGCGCCAAGGGCGAGGAGGGCAACGAGGAGGTCTACAACCTCGAAGATGCGCTGGTGGTATCGACTTTCCTCAACATCTTCGTCCGCAACGCCCATGTGGTCAAGATGGCCAACATGGCGCAGCTGGTCAACGTCATCGCCCCGATCTTCTCCACCAAGGATGGTTCGTGGTACCAGACGATCTTCTACCCGTTGCAGCTCTTCGCCACGCATTGCCACGGCACGTCGCTCGACACCTTCGTCGACTGCGACACCTATGCGCTGGGCGGGGAGCGGATCCCTTACCTCGACGTATCGGCGGCCTATGACAACGAGGCCGGCGAAGTGATCGTGAACGTCACCAACCGCCACCGGGAGCAGGCCATCACGACCGACATCCTCTGCCAGACAGGACGTTTCGACGGCAAGGCGACGGTATACGAGGTCAACGGCCCCGACATCAAGGCCGAGAACTCGATGACCCGTCAGGCCGTGAAAACCGTGACCAAAGAGGCGCAGGCGCGGGGCGACCGGTTCACCTATGCCTTCCCGGCGCACTCGTTCACGCTGATCCGCATCCCCGTCGTAACCGACTGACAGCACCCTGCCCGGCGGCAGGCGCCGTCGGCCCCGGGGGGGGGCTCCCGAACCCGAATAAAATGAAACAGAACTTATTAATCGTATTTTTTATGGCAGGAATGCTTTCCGGATGCGGCTCCGAGCGGCATTCGCAGGTCTCGCGTGCCGCCTTCCGCTCCACGGTGGACGGCAAGGCGACCGACCTTTACACGTTGAGGAATGCCCGCGGGCTGGAGATGACGGTGACCAATTTCGGCGGCCGCGTCGTCGAATTATGGGTGCCCGACCGCGACGGCAATTTCGCGGACATCGTGCTGGGGCACGACAACCTCGGCGCTTACGTCGATCAAACCGGAGAGCGGTTCCTCGGCGCCACCATCGGCCGTTACGGCAACCGTATCGCCGCAGGGCGCTTTACGCTCGACGGGAAGGAGTATACGCTGCCCCTGAACGACGGCCCCAACAGCCTGCACGGCGGTGCCAAGGGCTTCGACATGGTTGTGTGGGATGTCGTCGAGGTGACGCCGCAGAAGATCGTATTGGCCTGCCTCTCGCCCGACGGCGATCAGGGATACCCCGGGAACCTGAAGGTTACGATGACCTACGAGCTGACCGACGACAATAGCTTCGTCGTCACACACGAGGCCACGACCGACCGCCGTACGGTCGTCAACCTCACGCACCACTCGTTCTTCAACCTGCACGGGGCGGGCGGGCCGCCGATCAACGACCATGAACTGATGATCGCAGCCGATTTCTTCACGCCCGTCGATTCGACGCTCATCCCCACCGGCCGCCTGATGCCCGTCGAAGGCACGCCTATGGATTTCCGCCGTCCGGCACCGATCGGGTCGCGCCTCGATGCCGATTTCGAACAGCTCCGCCACGGCCACGGCTACGACCACAATTGGGTGCTGTCGCGCAGGAGCGCCCATGACCTGGAGCTGGCGGCTACGGTCTATGAACCCGCTGCGGGGCGTTATATGGAGGTTTGGACGACCGAACCGGGCATTCAGTTCTACGGCGGTAATTTCTTCGACGGCTCCCTGGTCGGCAAGGGCGGCAAATCCTACGGCCGCCGCGCTTCGCTGGCGCTCGAGACCCAGCACTTCCCCGACAGCCCCAACCATCCCGGCTTCCCCTCGACGGTGCTCGGCCCCGGCCAGCGCTACCACCATGTCTGTGTCTACAAGTTCAGTACCCGGTAGGTATATCCCGATCGCTGAAACACCCGGGTTCGTCTTGCGGGCCCGGGTGGCTTTTTACATGGACGAGCAGGTTGCCGTCTAAATGGTAGACATATTTGTACAGTCTGTCGCCGTGTACCGCTCGAAGCTCCGCATGTTCCCGTTCAGGCCGTGATTCAGGTCGCGTTCGACCCGGGCGGGTATAATAGAACCGCTCCGGAGGCTGTGAAAGTATCCGGAGCTGTTAAGTATACGGACTGACCGGAAAATATTTTTCTGCGAGCGGGTCTATCGAGTTGAACCGTGCGTTCATACCCTGCAATCTGGCCTGCGAGTCGTATAGGTCGACGCAGAACCTGGACAGGAATTCTTTTCCGTTGTATCGGAACGTGTTACCGTCCGACGTTGCCAAAGAACTGTTTTTATGCTGCATGCCGTATGGCATGTAGTCGTATTCAGCAGTAACGACCCCGTTCTGGTTTACGATCGCCCTCACGCTCCCCAGATGGTCGTTCAGGAAATAGCGGGTATCGTATTCTTCACCCAGTCAGCCAATGCGTCCCATGGCAAAGGGAGCGCTCTCGAATGCGGGCTTTGCCGAGTCTAAGCTGTAACGGACGCTTCCGATATACAAGTATCCGTTACCCCGGACGTCAGTCGAGGCGACCTTCTCGCCATTCCAAAGATAACAATAATTTGCTAAAAACAGTTTTCCCGCCTGCGAATGCAGCTCCGCAGGTGCGATTTTTTGCGGCAGGTTGAGGAAATCGTATGAGATTTTCAGTTGATTCTGACCGTCATATACCAGATTTCCCATCGCGTCGTATTCGAAGGGATTGTCTGCCTCCTCAATGCCGAAGGCTACCTTTCCCTCCGAGTCTTTTGTGCCGGGATAGTGTTTTACACGGACGAGTTGGTTGCCGTCGAGGAGGTATTTATACTTGAGAATTTCATCGCCGTTGTAGCGTTCGAAACTCCGTATGTTCCCGTTCAGGTCGTATTCCATCCTGCGCTCGGTAAAGGTGTTGTCCCTGAGCGGGGAAAATCCGGGAAAATTTTCGGACGGTTCGCGTTTATACAACTCGGCATCGGTCAGGCGCCCCAGCATGTCGTACGAATAAGCATAGGTGTTATCCCCCATGACGTCACGTCCCCGGTTCCAGGATATTTCCGCGATATTTCCCGAATACAGGGGTTTGGCGGCCTGCGGTTTGAAATAATTGAGTTGTTCGGTGAAGATAATATTGTGAATCCAGAGCGTATCCCCGGTTTGCAGGTTTACCGATGGGGCTTTGATTCTGTGCGTGATTCCCGAGAGCCAGCCCTGGATGTTGTATTTGTGTTCGGTCTCCAAGCCGTTTCCGGCGGTTTTTGTTTGCAGGCGTCCCAACTCGTCGTATGCGGACGCAACGTCGGCGCAGACCTTGCCGTTTATGGAAACTACCTCGCGCAGTTGTCTGCCCCGCCCGTCGTAGGTGTAGGCATAACGGAGATTCAGAGGTTCGCCTTCGGAAATATTATGTTGCTCGTCGCGGATCAGGATATTTCCCGAATAGTCGTATTTGTAGCTGATGCGCAAACCGTAACCGAGCGGGGTGGTTTCGACCGACTGGATTACCCGGTTGCGGGCATCGTAGTAGAATGTCCGGCGTGCGGACAGGGGGGCTTTCCTGGCCGGGGAGAATACGGATTTGTCGAATGTTTCGAAAATCTCCTCATGCGTTTTCAGCCCGCGGACGTTTGTACTGCGGATGGTTTCGTCGGTCACCTCGGCGACGGGAAGGAACGCATGTGTGCCGAATGCCGGAGAATCCAGCCGGTATTCGTCGTAAATATAACGCTCGGTATCGTGCGGTTCGGTGACGCCGAAAGCGAGGTTTGTGACGGCCGGATCATATGTTACGGGGCGGTAAGGCTCTTCGGGGTTGACCGGGAGGAGCGGGTCTTCGGGATCGACAGGGAGTACCGGATCTATGGGAACAGGGTCGGGGGTGACTGGGTCTGGCGGGCCTTCAGGATCCGAAGGGGTTGAAAACCTATGAGAAACTCGCCGTGCTGGGTGACGATGCCGGGGAACCCCGGTATGTGGAGCGCACTTATTTCTACGATTATAAAAAGAGGCTCATGCAGGTCGTCGAACGTAATCCCGAAGGCGGGATTTCCCGTACGTCCTACGATTACGATCTTGTGGGAAATGTCGTGCGCTACAAAGAACTTCGCCAGCCTTATGCCGGTGCCGATGAAGATATGGTGACTGCCTCATATGTCTATGACAACCGCAGGCGCTTGATCCGCGAAGTCAGGGCTTTAAATTACGAGAATTCCGTGGCTGTGGATTATGAGTATGACGACCTTGGGAAATTGGTCGGCAAAACAACGCGTAACGGAGGTTTGAATACGACGATGGCATATAATCTTCAGGGGTGGCAGACGGATATGCAGGTCACGGACAGCGGCAGCCCGCTGTTCGATACGCATCTGCGCTATTATGATCCTCAGTATGGAGAGACTACGCCCAGCTACGCGGGTAATATTTCGGAATGGACATGGCGGCAGGGTGGAGAGTCCGACGAAAACACGTATGCCTTCACCTATGATAGCCACTCCCGCCTGACGGATACCGATCAGTATATTAATGGGGAGTTTGATAATCAGTTTGTCGAAGATTACATGTCGTATGATTACAATGGTAATATTAAGTTTCTGAAACGCTATGAGCATGGAATTCTGAAAAATTATTACGTATATCGTTATAATGGGAACCAGTTGACGGCACTCGACGATTTATCGGCTTCGTCTCCTGCAACCTCTTCCTGGATAACACCTGCTTCCTCTGCCGCTCTTGGCGATCCCGATCCGACCCCCGATCCTGCCGTGCCTGTTATCCCTCGCGACACGATCTACAGCGGTGTAGGGTATGTCTACGATTCCGCGGGCAATGTGCTTTACGATTCCCATACGGGTTTGAACCTCCGCTATAATGACCTGAACCTGATCGAAAAAGTAATGCATGGCGATACGATTGTTGCAAAATATTCGTATCTTTCGGATGGCACTAAGTTCTCGGCGACGGACTCCTCGGGCAACGGTCTTTACTACTCGGGTTCTTTGATATATACCAAGCATGGCGCAGCCCTGACGATGGAGAGTTGTGCCTTCACGGGTGGTCGTTTTGTTGCGACAGCTACGGGTGTCGAAGCCCGTTATTTCGTGACCGACCATCTTGGCAGCGTACGTGCGGTAGTCAACGGCGATGGCGAAGTGCTGGAACGCAACGATTACTATCCCTTCGGCAGTCGTTGGGACGACGGCTTGCTGTCGGACAACCGCTACCGCTACAACGGCAACGAGGCTCAGGCATTTCTGAACAATCCCTACCTGGACTACGGCGCCCGTCAGTACGATTCGGACGGTGCCGTATGGCTTGGCACAGATCAATTGTCGGAGCTGTATTATCATATCGGTTCCTATGCCTACTGTGCAAACAATCCCATAAATGCCATTGACGCGGACGGACGTTTAATCATCTTTGTCGGTGGATTTGAGCCCAATCGATCTGTTACTTCGGCAATAATAGGGACAATGATGCTCAGTAATTCGCTCCCGTCACAAATGAAAGCTGCTATGATGGCCAGCGCCGCGCCGAATAGAGATTTCAGCAAAAAGGATTATTATGATTGGGGATCGGTCAATGAATTGTATATAGATACGTATAACGATCAGAATGCCTTATATACGCAGGGCCGCACAACTTTACCAGGCGGCAGTGCCTCAAAACGCTATAACATGGGACTTGAGGCCGGACGTAAACTTGTTCAGCAAATACTTGCCGGGGAAGTTGAATTGACGGATGACGAAACGATAAAACTGGTTGGGCACAGTCAGGGTGCTGCATATGCGGCCGGTATTGCGCAGGCACTGATCGATGCGGGTTACCAGGATCGTATCGGTTTTGTGGATTATATTGCAGCGCACCAGCCTTCTGGTTTTTCACATCCCCAAGGTGTGTTGGGGCGTCAATTCGGGTCTACTCGTGATTTTTTGAGCAGTAAGGGTAAAAAGAAAATAAATAATATAAAAGATGAGAATTATCATACAGATGGATTCGGATCTCCATCTGGTCATTCGATAACTGGAAAAGAGTTATATGATTTTTTACAAAAATGTATTACAGCCGGCGTACCTATCACCTCAAATTAACTATAAAATGAAAAAGTTGAATGATACTGCTATTACCGTTCTTGCAATTGTAAGTACGATTCTTAGTTATCCATCATGGTTGCCCGTAGTTTTAGTTGGGAATTTGTTTAGTAGTCTTGCCCCTGCAATATACTATATTATTTTTCTTGTATTCTCTCTTGCTCTTTTTTTTGCGTGTAAGTCTTTATACCGGTTTTATAACCGAACAGAAAGTGCGCGTGCTGCTTTGTGGGGACAAATCGGATTTATCTTTTTAGTTTCGTTCACAATAAAATTCATTTTTGACAATCTATTATTATTGCCTGGCAGCCTTTGGGGGGCAGGAGCAATATATGGTATCGATCTTATTGTAGTCGCTCCGATCTCTGTTTTTGTGAACCTGAAAATCGCACATCGAAAAATACATTGACCTTTAGGCGGGTGGTGGACAGTGGTATTGCCTTGGCTGTTGCCGGAGCGTGAACAGCCGGATACCTGCCTGTAAAAGCCTTGGATACAGGACAGGCTGCACCGGAATCGGGTGCAGCCTGTCTTTGCGGAGGGCGGTTCGGGTGAAATTCCCCGCCGTAGTCTTTTCCCGCCTATTTCAGGATGACGAACCTGTTTTCATAGGGTTTCAGCGCCAGCGAAGTGACGCTTCGGCCGTCCAGCGGACGCCCTGTCGCATCGGCCGCCGTAAAGGGCAGTTCGCGTCCCGAGGCGTCGAGCAGGGTAAGGGTGCCTGCCTGCCCGTCGGTTTCCCGCAGGTTGATCAGGATGCCCTCTCCGCTGGCCGCGGGGGTGCATGACGTGATCAGCACATGGCTGCATCCGCTGCGCAGGAATGAGCGGTCGCGGGCGTTGCCGTTGGCCGCAGTGGCGGCCGGCATTACGCGGGTGCAGAGCGGGATGCGTGCACTCCAGCCGAACTGCGATGCGGCCGTGTTGGAGGTGTCCCGGGTTGAGCTGATGACGAATCCGCACTTGAATTCCCCTTCCTGCGAAGCGCGGAAATTCGTTGTCCAGTAATTGTTCATCAGCCACGGGAAGACATGCGGCTTTTCATAGGTGCGGGGCTGGCGATAAGGGTCGTCGAGCAGTTTCCCGAGCAGGTAGAGCGGCACCTCGCTGCCGCTTACGAGAATCTGGGCGTCGTCGTTGCGTGCCGCGACGAAATTCTGCACGGTGTTCCACGAGGCGCTCGTGCCGGGGATCTGGTCTTCGCCGGAACGGACTACGCCGCCCGGTACGTCGAACGTGAGTTTCGCATTTTCCAGCAGCCACGGCATGGCGACGTAGATCGCCGAAGGATCGGTTTCGGGGTTGCGGATGAAATCGTAGCCGAGCTCCACGCGTTTCACGTCGTTATACAGGCGTACTTCGACCTGCACGCCGAATTTTTCGTCGCATCCCTCGGCTTTGCCCGTGAAGCGGACGCTCTGGTAAATATCGCCCGACGTAACGCCCGGGCAGTGTACGTCGGAGAGCGAAGAGCGCCGGTAATTGTCGAATACTTTGCGTTCCATTTGGCGGCGGTCGCCGTTGAGCGATTCATAGACGAAAGCCCCCAGCTTCCATTCCGAGTCCGGGTCGACCATCTCCCGTCCCAGCTCCTTGTCGTAGAGCGAGGCGATCGTCCCCGAAGCCGGGTCGAAGACGATCCGGTAGAAATCGTTTTCGAGGCTGTTGTCCCGGAGTTCCGTGCGGCGGGGTGCCGCGGCCTTGCCGTCGCCGAGTACGATTTCGAAGGTCTTGTAACCCATGGCGGGGATTCCTTCCGCCCAGATGGCGTAATAGCGTCCTTCGCGGCGCGAGCGGATGGGCTGTACGCGCAGGGCTTTCCCGGTTGCATCGACGATCCGGAACTCGCGGTCTGCCGGGATCAGTTCGAAGTCTATGTAGACTGTCGCCAGTTCCGAGCGTTCCCAGCCGAGCGGGTTGAAGAACGTGAGCGTCGGGTGCGTCGAGCGGTAGAGGGCGCCTTGCAGGCGGCCTATGGCATCTTCATAGAGCAGTTGGGTGCTTTTGAGCGCCTCCCATACGTAGGAGCCCTTTTCAGCCCATTGTACCTGTGAATTTTCGCATCCGGGATTCCAGATGCTTTCCGCAGCCCCGAAGGTGTGCTCGTCGTAGAAGAGCAGGTTTTCGTGGATGCGGCGCAGTTCTTCGTGTGTCCCGCCGCTCTGGCCTGTCCCCTCCATTTGGGCCATCGAGAGCATCGCTTCGATGGCGACCAGGTCGGATTGCGTTTTGCGTGAGGCTGCCGTCTCGCGTGCCGCCGACCCGAACCCGTCCGTCCACCAGTCGGGGTAGGCGGCCCGGTATACGGGCAGCTTGTCGCCGTACTGGGAGTCGATGCGCCCGAGGAATTCGTGTGCCGTGGCGCTGCGTAGCTTCGGCCATGCGTAGCGTTCGTTCCATGCGCGGATCAGGTCGCACTCGCGCATCGACGGGGGCGAGTTGTCGGTCAGGTATCCCGAGTATTGCACGGCGATGACCGGGAACGGGTAACCCGTGCGTTTGAGGTTGCGGATGTACCCGAATACGCCGTCTTCCAGGCGGGCCATATCGCCCGTGTGGATGCCCCACGAGTTCCCGGTATGGTAATGGTCGCTGCGGAACATCAGCAGTCCTTTGCCCGACGGGGACTCCCAGCGGTAGAGTGTCGGACGGTCGAACGGGACGAGGGCGCGGTGGTTGTTCGACCCGATCGAAAAATATTTCACGCCCAGGTCGGGCAGGTAATCCGCCAGGCACCATGCGATGCCGTTCACGTCGTTCTGCATGGCTGTTTCGACCGGCAGCCCCAATTCCCGGAATCGGGCCACGGGCTCGAGGAACGTCTTGTAATTGTTCTCGCCCGACAGCTCGGACATGTTGAAGAACATGGCCGTCACCTCGATCTGCCCTGCCTTGACGTACCTGATGAATTTGTCCACCTGTGCCTTGGGACGTATGCGCAACCATTCGCGTACGGGCCACGAGGCTTCGCATGTCCAGCGGAACTTCGCGTCGTCCGGGTAGTCGGCCGTCAGGTCGCAGTATTCTACGGCATAGTCGATATAGCGCAGGTGCTCGGTGAGTATTTCGGTCTGCGGTTTGGTATAGCCGATGTCCGTGTGCGTGTGCTGCACCAGGTAGACGGTGTATTTGTCCGCCGGGGCGATTTCCACCGCCGCCGACAGGGCTTTCCCGCGGTTGGGATGCACTTCGAAATCCACCGTGCGGCCTTCGTACCCTTCGGGAATGTTGACCTCGACGGTGTTTATGCCGCGTGACAGTGCGACCGTCCCGCCCGGTTTGCCGTCGTAGTTCCATCCGACACGCTGGGGCTTGCCCCAGTTGACGAGGGTCAGCGTCACCGGGTGCAGCAGCTCCTCTTCGGTGCGGCCGTAAATCAGCCCCGGCTGCGAGTGGCTTCCGATGAGTGCGATGCCGTCGCCGGGGCGTGTGCATTTCACGCTGCGGTCGGCTTCGAGGACGATGGCGTCCCAGACGAGCCAGCTGCCGCCGGCATTGCGGATCGTGAGGAGGTTTTCCCCGGCGCCGAATGTCCCGGCCGGCAATAGGGCCTCGATCGCAAGGCCGCGTGCCGAGGTGCGTTTGGTATCCGGGTAGTTGATGTCGTCCCCGGCAGGCGCCTGCACCGAGGTGCGGAACCCGCCTGCGGAGATTTCGATCGTCGGGGGTGACGAGGCCTGCGATTCGACCAGGTAGAGTGTCAGCCGCATCTCCGCCCGGGAGGCTTGCGCATCGGCCCCGAAGCGGATCAGCAGCGATCCGTTGCCGTTGCCGGCCCATCCGTCCTGGGGCCCGGGCAGGATGTAGGGGATCTCTCCCGGTGTGCTGCGCCCTACGTCGTACGCGGCCGCCGCGCCGGGGAACCGGCCCAGAAGGTCGGAATACGCGCCGTCGTACAACGCGAACTCGGCGGCCGAACCGTCTTTGCGGCCGATTTCCCATACGGGCCGGTAGGGTGTTGCCGACAGGCTGCCCCATAGCAGGGCCGCCAATACGGCGAGGATGGAATGCTTGTGTCTTTTCATATCGGAATTTTTGGGTTATTCGGGGTCAGTCCATTTTACGTCGGTCATTTTTGCCACATGCCTGCCGGTCATGTCGGTGATCTCCGAGCCGACGTTGAGCGTCAGCGGCCAGTAGGCTTTCAGCCCTTCCTCAGTCCCGGAGAAGTCGCATGCCACATCGGCTGCGGCCTCGGCCTCGGTGCGGACGTCCGCCCAGATCGAAACGTGCTGGATGTTGCCGCGCATGTAGCGGTTCGAGTAGGAGGGGGCGGTGCCCAGCTGCAGGTTGCAGGTCGGCTCCACGATGGCCTTGCCGCACGCGAAGCTCTTTACCAGCCGTCCGTCCAGATAGAAGTGCATCTTGTCGTTGGCCTTGTACGTGGCTGTGATGTGGTACCACTTGTTCAGCTCGATCGTGCAGCAGGTGCCGCCCTTCCAGCTCCCGTCGTTGACGTAGAACTGCAGGTTCGCGCCGTTGTTGCGGATCATGATGGCACCCTTGCCCTGTTCGCACGAGATGACGTTCTGGTCGCCCGCCGCGAATTCGTCGAAACGTATTTTCATCTCCCACGTCAGCTCTTCCGTGAGATCCCAGTCGCCTGCGGGCCCGAGGTTCATCTTCGACCCGGCGTTGAAATAGGGGATTCCGGCCTTGACGATGTTCTCCCGGAAGGCTTTTATCGCTTCTTCGAGTTGTTTGCAGGCGTTCCGGTAGCCTTCGTCCCGCGAGGTGTTGTGCATGATGTAATAGGCCTGGTCGATGCGGGCCTGCAATGCCTTCTTCGATCCGGGGGCCGTGTCGCCCTCTTCGATCCCTTCCGTCGACTCTTCGACGAGCGATTCCGCCTGGCGGATCAATGCCATGAGCGTCTGATGTGCTTCGGAATAGTCGTCGTCGCTGCATGCGCACAATACCAGTGCCGCGCAGAGGAAGGCTGCGAATTTTTTCAGTATGGTTTTCATGGTCGTTTACTGCATTAGGTGTTTAATATCCTTCGTTTTGTCCCAGGGTTCTCCAGTCGGGCATGCCGTCGAACTGCGTCTGCGGGATGGGGCGTACGACGTGGTACTCCTTGATGTTGTCCTTTGCATCGGGGTTGTAGATCCTCACCTGGTCGATGAGCCTGCCGAAGCGTTTCAGGTCGAGCCGCCGCTGCCACTCGCCGAAGAGCTCGCGGGCGCGTTCCTCGAGGATGAAATCGAGCGTCATGTCCTCTTCGGTGACCTTCATGGCCTCTTCGTATTCGGGCTTTTCGTGGTTGACGGCGCGTTTGCGCAGCTGGGTTATGTCCTCGGCGGCACCCTTCAGGTCGCGGTTCTCCGTGCTCCGGATACGCGCCTCGGCACGGATCAGGTAAAGTTCGCCCAGCCGGATCACAGGGTAGCTGCGATCCGACAGCTCCGACATGTTGCCCGGCCGGGTGTGGTCGTAGAACTTGGTCATGCCGATGAACGTCCAGCGATCCTGCGGGATGCCGTCGGCGTCGAACATGTCGTTGCGGTCGAATACCGTGAAGGTCTTTTCCATGCGCTTGTGTTCCTCGACGGGCAGTACGTCGGGACAGAGGTAGAGCGCCGTGTCGATGTATTCGCGCCACTGGTTGAGCGGGAAGGCCGAACGGTCGTCGGCCGGGTCGTTGTAATACCATACCCATTGGTGCAGGTCGCTCCAGCGTTTGTCGGCGTCGCGGTCGAACAGATCCATGAAGTAGGTCGAGGGGATCGCCTGGCAGCCGCCGTAGCCCGTCCATTTGAGCATGGTCTGCACGCCCGGGAAACGGTCGATATACATGGCATACCACGACCAGTAGCCGTTGGCCTGGCGGAAGGCGTCGTCCTCGGTGAATTCCGTCGTCCAGATGAATTCGTTGTTGGTCTTGTCGTCGGCCCACAGGTCTTTGAGCGAGGGGCAGAGCTCCAGCCCGTAGTGGCCGATCACCTGCGATGCCATGTCTGCGGCCTCGTCCCACTGTTCGTTGTAAAGGTACATGCGTGCGAGCAGCGCCTTGGCTGCGGGCATGTCGATGCGCCCCGATTCCGTGGTGCGCGTGTCGGGGAAGAGCCCGATGGCCGTCTCGAGTGCGCCGATGATCTCTTCGTAGAACTTCGCGCGGGGCGAACGGCGGGCTTCGGTGCCCTCGGTCTCGTCGGTTGTCATCGGCAGGTAGCTGTCGCCCCACGTCTCGGTGACGATCCACAGGAACAGGGCCCGCATGACATACATCTCCGCTTTGAACTGGCTCTTTTCGTCTTCGTCGGCAAAGGGCGTCTGGTCGATCGTTTCGAAGAACAGGTTGATGTTGAACAGCGCTTTGTAGCAGTGGTTCCACAGCCATGCCACATTGCCGTTGGTGGCGTCGAGCCCGTAGTAGTCGCACAGGCCCACATCGCCCTGGTTCTTGCCGCGCAGGTAGATGTCCGTCCCCAGCTCGGTCATCAGCGGCCACTGTCCGTCGCCGCCGTAGAGGTTGTTGATCTTGGTGTAGCTCTGGTATACCAGCGCCTTGATGCCGTTTTCCTCCTTGAATATCTCGGTCGTCGACCCGTAGGTTTCTTCTTCGAGGAAGCTCTGGCATCCGGTCAGCCCTATCGTAAGTGCCGCCGCAAACAGGATGAATATCTTTTTCATGGTCTGGTTTTCGGATTTTAAGTTAGAACTGGACATTCGCGCCGAAGATATAGAACGACTCCCACCACGAGATGCCGCCCGTGTTCTGGAACTGGCTGTAACGCCACGGGGTGTTCATGGTCACATAGAAGCGCGTCTTCTTCACCACGCGCCCCATCCATGCCCGGGGCAGGGTGTAGCCGAGCGTGATGTTGCGGATGTTTACGTAGCTGTTCTTGTAGTAGCCCGTGGCGTCGAGGTATTTGATCGATTGTCCTTCGACCGGGCGTGGATGTCGGTCGGAGGGTTTTTCGGGTGTCCAGTAGTCGATCTTGTAGGTGTTCCAGCGTCCGAGCTGGTTCGCCCATTCGCTCGTGCTGCGGCCGTCGTGGGCCAGCGAGCCGAACTCGCCGTATACGTCGACCGAGAAGTCGATGTTCTTCCACTCCGCATTGATCTGCAGGCCGCCGACCCAGTCGGGGCGTGTCGTGCCGAGGATCGTGCGGTCGTTGCCGTCGATCTTGCCGTTGCCGTCCAGGTCGGCGACCTTGACCTCGCCGGGTTTCTGTCCGTAGATCGCAGCCAGGTCGGCTTCGTTTTCCTGCCAGATGCCTACCTGTTTGTAATTATAGTGTACGCCGTTGACCGGATAGCCTACGAACAGGCCGTTGTTGATGTCTTCCTTCATCTTGGGATCCTGCAGGCGTACCAGCTCCTCCTTGTTGCGGTAATACGAGAGGTTCACCCCCAGGTGGAAGTCCTTCGTTTCCACGGGGACGGTCGAGAGGCTTACCTCCCAGCCGCGGTTGCGGGTGTCGCCGATGTTCGTCCACGCCCGGTTGAAGCCCGAAGTATAGGGCAGCACCTTGAGGTAGAGCAGGTCGTAGCTCTTCGAATCGTAATAGTCGATCGTGCCGTGGATACGTCCCTTGAGGAACCCGAAGTCGAGGCCGATGTCGAGCATCTTGTTGCGCTCCCACTCCAGGTCGGGCGTCGGGCGGGTTTCGGGCTCCAGCCCCGGGCGGTGCAGCTCACCGCCGTTGAAATTGGCGTATTTGCCGTGCAGCGTACCTGCCGTGGCATAGGCCGCGATCGAGTAGTTGCCCGTCATGCCGTACGAGGCGCGCAGCTTGAGGTTCGAAATCCATTCCACGTCCTTGAGGAAGGGCTCTTCCGAGATGCGCCACGCGATGGCCCCCGAAGGGAAGAAGGCCCATTTGTGCCCCGGCGAGAGCTGCGACGCACCGTCCTCGCGGAACGACGCGGTGATGATGTACCGGTCGTCGTAGGAGTATTGCACGCGCCCGACGACCGAAACCATCTGGCTGCGGACGAAGCCCGAGGACAGGCTTTTCGAATCGGTCAGGCGCCCCATGTTGTACCACAGGTAGGCGGGCGATTCCTGGTCTTTGCCCGACATCGAGGCATTGACCGTCTGGCGGTTCTGCATTTCATAGACGGCCGTCAGGTCGATGTTGTGCCTGCCGAATTGACGTTTGTAGTTGAGCACGTTGTTCCAGACCCAGTCGGCCTTGCGGTTGTTGTGCATGAAGGCCACGTTGCGCTCGTCGGTATACGATACCGAGCGGTTGTCGTAGTAATAGCCGCGCGACGAGAAGGCGGGGCTGTATGCGAAGTTGGTATTGAACGTGAGCCCCTTCGCCAGGTCGATCTGGGCGAAGAAGCGCAGGAAGAGTTTCCACTCCTCGGTCTTGTCCTTATATACGTCGTCGCTCTCGTTCATGTAGGGGTTCTTCACGAACGGGTCGCCGAAGGGGTAGACGTTGTAGCTGCCGTCCTCGTTGCGGGTCTGCGTGAGCGGGGACATGTGCAGGAACTGGTTGAACATATCCGGCTTGTCGTTCTTGACGATGTAGTATGCGCGGCTCGAAAGTCCTACCTTGAGGAACGGCAGCACCTTGTGCGAGAGGTCTGCGGTCAGGTAAAAGTGGTCGTGCCCCGCGTTTTTGTAGCGGCTGTCTTCGTTCTTGTAGTTGAATGCGATTTTGTAGGCGCTTTTGTCCGTTGCCGCCGAAATGGTCAGCGAGTGGCTTGTCCACAGGCGTTTCTTGTTGAAATACTTTCCCATCCAGTCATTGTCGACCTTGCCCATGTTGGCCAGTTCGATCCCGAAAAACGCCTTTGCGTCGTCGGCTTCGCTGTGCCAGGTGCCTGCCGCGCGGCTCGCCTCGCGCTGAAATGCGATGTATTCGTCGGCGTCCATTACGTCGAGCGACCCCCAGTTGTTGACGCCTGCACCCACGAACCCGTCGTAGGTTACCGTCGTCTTGCCCTGTCTGGCCTGTTTGGTCGTAATCAGGATAACGCCGTTGGCGCCGCGGGCGCCGTAGATGGCCGTCGAGGACGCGTCTTTCAGCACGTCGATCGACTCGATGTCCCCGGGGTTGATCGAGGCCAGCGTTTCGTCGTAGGGAATGCCGTCGAGGACGATCAGCGGGTCGTTGCTGGCATTGCGCGAGCGGGTGCCGCGTATGCGGATCGAACCCCCGTCCATTCGGATCCCGGCGATGCCGGTCAATGCCGTGGTGATGTTGTAGGCGGGGATACGCTCGATACGGTCTGCCGAGATCGAGCTGACGGAACCTGTGATGTCCTTGCGTTTCATCGTCGTATAGCCGGTCACGACGACATCCTCCAGTCCGATCATGTCCTCCGACAGGACTACGTCCACCGAAGTGCGCCCGGCTCCTACCTTGACGGTCTGCGGCAGCATACCGAGGAACGATATTTCCAGCAGGTCACCGTCTTCCACCCCTTCGAGTGCATAGTGTCCCGCGTTGTCGGTCAGCGTGCCGCGGGACGATCCTTTTATTACGACCGAAGCGCCTGCAACGGCTGCCCCGTGCGTGTCCTCGACGATACCGGATACCGTACGCCGAATTCCCCCCCCCTTGTATCCTGGGGGCTGATGGTTACTGTTACGGAACTTTCTGCGGTCGCATTTGCCGCCGCCGGCAACATCAGGGCCGACAGCACCAGGACAAAACCGCCTCTCATAATGCCCGATAGCCTGTGCCGGGGACGCCGGCCGGCCTGGATGATTGGATAGAAACGTTGCATGGTTCAGTAGTTTAGGTTAGTGTGGTTTGGGTTGGACGATTAATATTTGAACATTTTTAATAATGTATGAACATTAATGCCTACTGCAAATTTATACATAGATTTTTAAAATGCAACTTTTTTCGGCTCTTTTTTAATGATAATTTGTCAACGGCCGCCGGATATCCCTTTTCCGGTGGATTCTCGGTATCTCTGTGGATAATACCTGTTTGCCTGCATGTTTTTTGCCGGAACGGGGCGGAGCCGGTTCCGGATCGTTCCCTGATTCCCTCTGCCGGAGGCCGTTGCTGTGCCAGAGCTCCGGCGCCCGATAGTCGCTGTTTGTATGTACATGAAATCTTCCTTTAAGCGCGATGCTGCCGCCTGCCCGGCGGATTGCTGCCCGCCCGCCGCCTGCTTTCTGCCGGGGGCCGCCCGCTGCCCGTCGCCCGCTGCCCGTCGCCTGCTGCCCGTCGCCCGCTGCCCGGCAGGTTGCCCCCGCCTGCCGGTTCGCGTGGCGGGCGGCGTTGTCTGGCATTTCTGGCATTGCGGCACCCGCATTGTTCCCGGCTCCTTCCTGCTGTTCCTGCCTCTTCCTGTTGCTCCCGGCTTTTTCGCGTTGTTCCCGCCCCCCC
>ENA-OXDV01000117-OXDV01000117.1-human-gut-metagenome-genome-assembly--contig:-NODE-117-length-27280-cov-10.3313_pt1 | contig 27280 bp, 28 predicted proteins | sample MGYA00249350_ERZ652233 | MGnify/ENA primary metagenome ERZ652233 (study PRJEB26925, sample SAMN05826668) | human gut metagenome | biome: ENVO:2100002; feature: ENVO:00000062; material: ENVO:00002003... | reverse complement strand
TCGTGGGCTCGGAGATGTGTATAAGAGGCAGCTGCATATCATCTATATACAAAACTAACCTATCCGTAGCTTTATCTTTCTCTTCTATTTTATCTGCAATAAATATATATCTTATCGCTTCTAAAAGAATTATTAGCAATTCCCTCCTTTCATCAATTCTATGTTTCGGAAAAGCCTTTATTAGTAAATCACCTTCCAATTTATAATCAAGCCTCTTCATTAATAAAACTTCTTATTAATATCTATAAACTGAACGGTTTGTTCTTTATCAAATCTGTCAAATGTTGTTTTAGATAAAGCCGTTAATAGAGCCTCTTTTACTTTTTCATCAACAATACCCTGCTCAATAAATATAGCTTCAATAAAATCTTTATAAGACAAACTACTTTCCTCTTCTTGATATTTGAGTAATGTTTGTTTCATTTTATCTTTTTGTTCTTCTGTAGGAATAGAAGTTTCAATATATAGATCTGAATTAATTATATTCAAACCTCCTGAAAAAACATCTAGTTTATCATTTTGAGTAACCAATAAAAAAGACTGTAGAAATGAACGGGTCAACATTGTATATAGAGTATTACGATATCTATATGAATCCATAATTCTATGCGTTATACATATTACATAAGGGAATTCCAATCCTTTCACATTATTGGGATTCGTTATATATAAATGATTAGCTACGGTTTCTTTACTCTCATATCCTCTAGAAACAGACCAACCAAAAACTTTATTTATAGCTAAACATAACTTGTCTATGTATGTGTAAATTTCTTTATTATCATCAATAAGAATTATAGCAATATCATCTGGTTGAATGTCAGGATTTTCTTTTTGTAGATTTTCGATAATATTACATACATTACTTATCATTGTATTATTAACGATAATAACACTACTATCAATTTCAAGATCATCAAATCGTTTTATAGGATAACGTGACAATCTTAGAGTTTTTGCATTTTTATTTTCCTGAACCTTATACCCTAAGCGTTCCCAACCTTCATTTTCGAACCAATTCAATTTGTTTTTCTCAAAAAGTCCTAAACCAATACTATGGGCAAACATAAGAGTGCGCGGATCAGTTCTATAACATCTATTTAGAATTATATCAACACCTCTAGGCTTACTTTGAATTGTACCAAAAATATCTTGAAAGACATCTCCAGCTGCATACACTTTATGTTTTACAATTTTTTTACATAAATCAAAAAAAACATCAGGAAAGTCTTGACTTTCATCAACAAGGATATAATCAAAACAAGGTTTAAACTCTTTTGGAGGTATTTCGTTTATTTTCTCTAAAGCTTTAGAAAAAATAAATTCATAATTAATAATATTACTGTATTTATAAAAGGTTATTCCATAAAAGTTACAAATATAGGCATACAACCCAGAGTTTTCATTACTATGGGATCCCCAAGCGTGCGTAACCCATAATCTTTCATTCCATTTTATTTGCCTGTCAACTTTCATAAAATCAAAAAATGGAGGGATACGCTGGCGTATTTTTTTAGCTAAAGCAATATTATGGCACGTAAAAAATATCTTAGTATCCTCGTCTTTTGTATACAAGTCTTTTAGTTTATGCAATAACAATTCAGTTTTTCCTGTTCCAGATAGTCCTTGTACTGAGATTATTTTCTTTATAGCATATTCGCGATAAATAAATCTTGTTTGTTCTGCATCAAACAAGATTATTTTATTTTTGACCTTTTCTAATAGTGTAGATGGTTGTTCTACTCCAATTTTTTCAATATCATTAATACAACCCGTAAGTAATGATATAATAAGCTCTCCTTTACGTTTTAAATCCTTAGAAATCTTATTCTCAGCAAATAACCTTTCTATATTGATAGAACCATCCTTGATTTGACATTTTTGTAGTAATTCTTCTTTCCATAAACGTGGTCTTCCAATATAGCTTTGATACTTATATTTATTTGATAAAGCACCTAAATCAGATATAAAATCATCAAAATATTCATCAAACTCAGCTCTGCAAGCTAAATCTAAAAATATAATTTTGTGTCCTGGAGATAACACAACAATGACATTTTCTTCATACTCATAGTTAATTTTTTCTCCCAAAGGAGCTGTTATGAGATAAATAACAATGTCATCATGTTTCTTTGAATAATCTTCAAAAGACTTTAATATTTTTTTATTTAATTCGTTTGGAGTAATATGATTAAAAAAAATTGCACTATTCATTTTCCTTCTTATTTATGTTCCAAAGATAACTATAAATAATTTAAAAAAAGACTGACTTACAAAAATTCTTGCTATCCCAATATGATTAAAAATTCTATCATAGTCATATCAATTCATACATAACTCATTCCTATTATTAAAAATTGAATTTCACTATTTTAGATTCAACAAAAAAATCTAATCTATAGTTTAAATCGTGATTATCAATAGTTATATTATTAGATATACAAAAAACAAATCAATTCCATTATTTCATTTCTTACAGCAAATATCGCCCTTTGCCACTGACTGAGCAAGGCGGCCCTGTCGGGCTGGTTGGCTGGAAAAAAATCATCCTCGCTTCGCTCCGGTATTTTTTTCCGCCAAGCCTTGCACCGGTCATTGGCAAAGAACAGCCGGGCCAGTAAGAAATTGAAATACTGGCTCCACGGAGCCGGTCATGTCTAATTTAAATAAAAGAATATGACTGAAGAAGTTGAAAAGAAGGTATGTGAAGGTACAGTAGCAGACCTCATGAAAGACAAGACCGGAAAACAGACGGTTGTCACGTTGACAAGAAAGAATGCTTACCGAGTGAAGAAAATCAGAGAACAAGGGACGGATAACGAAGCCGTCCTTTTTCATTTCCGTAAACGCTGTACGGGAATGGGCTCCTATGTACACACCATCGAAACGGCAGACGGGGAAACAGAACTGCATCCAAATGAATTTGAAAAATGGGAAGCTGTGGAATTCCTGTATCCCGGCTATCTGGAAGACCTGCTTGATGCTGCATACAACGCATACAGATGGAGTTCCTTCGAACCTGAAGCAAGGGCGGAAACAGACATCATGCAATATGAAAAACAACTTGTAGAGGATCTGAAACTGATTCCGGAAGAAAAGCAGAACGAGTATGTCAGTGCATACCATAGCAAGTTCTCTGCCTTGCTGGGCTGTCTCTCACGATGTGCCAGTCCGATGGTGACAGGGCCTGCCAAATTCAACTGTCAGCGCAACAACAAGGCCTTGGACGCATACCAGAACAGATTTGATGAATTTCATGACTGGCGTAACCGCTTCAAGGCTGCCATGGAAAGGATGAAAGAGGCTGCCAAACCGGAAGAACAGAAGCAGGAAGAGGCATGGAACCGCCTGAAGCGTGACATTGCAAGCAGCGCACAGACCATTCATGATATTGATACCGGTAAAGCAAGAGGATACAGCCGTGCCTTGTTTGTCAGCAGTATCCTTAATAAGGTAAGCACCTATGCAGGAAAAGGAGAAGTGGAAATCGTACAGAAAGCGGTGGACTTCATTACAGACTTCAATGCGCAATGCAAAAAACCGGTTATCACTCCGCGGAACCGTTTCTTCCAACTGCTGGAAATGGCACGCCAGGCCAGACTGAAACTTCAGGAAATCAGAGAACGGGAAAACCGTGAACTGAAATTTGAAGGCGGAACGCTGGTATGGAACTATGAGGCAGACCGCCTGCAAATCCTGTTTGACAGTATTCCGGATGACCAGAGGCGCAAGGAGCTGAAATCATACGGTTTCAAATGGTCGCCGAGATACCAGGCATGGCAACGGCAACTTACACAGAATGCCGTATATGCAGTCAAAAGAGTGTTAAACCTTCAAAACCTATAAGACATGAAAGACCGATTGAAATATGTAATCGATTCCCGCTACTTCGACGGAACATGCCTGACAAGTATGAGTGACGGATTCCATAATGACTATGGTGGGGAAACAATCGAAGAACTGCGCATACGGGAAAACAATCCCTATCTGAAAGCAGTAACACCTTCTGATATAGACAAGAAGCTGCGGCTATACAATCAGTCCCTGTCCGAACCGTTCAAGGAAATCACCGAAGAAAACTACTATGAGCTGCTGGATGTACTGCCACCCTTGCGCATGAGACAAAACTCGTTCTTTGTGGGAGAACCATATTACGGAAATATGTACTCTTTCTGCTTTACCCGTCAAGGAAGATATTTCAAGGGCCTGCGCTCCGTACTTACTCCGCAATCCGAACTGGACAATCAGATAGACCGTCACATGGAAATCATCAACCGGAAAGCCGTGATTTCAAAAGAGGAAACAAGCAAAACAATCAGCGGAACCAGACTCATTCCCTATTATTTTTCACTGGACGGAAAACAGTCCGTATTCATCTGCAACCTTGTCATCCAATCAGATTCCAGACAAGCAAGGACGGACATGGCGAATACCCTGAAAAGTCTTCGCCGGAACCATTATCAGTTCTATAAAGGAAAAGGACATTACGAAACTCCGGACGAACTGATAGACCATGTATCAGGAAAGAAGCTCACCCTTGTTTCCGACGGACATTTCTTTCAATATCCTCCCGGCAGGGAATCCGCAACTTTCATCGGACACATCAAGGAGACATCAGAGGAATTTCTTTTCCGGATCTATGACCGTGAATATTTCCTGTATCTCCTAAAAAGACTGAGGACCGTGAAAAAGGAATCGGCACAGGAACAAATAAATATCAAATCATAACATTCGGGGGAATGCGGTAGAATGACTGCCGTATTCCCTCATAAAAACAATACAAGTATGAACAAATCAAACACTCTATACTGGAAAACAGCCACAGATCCGGCTGAGCGCATTGAGGTCAGACTCGTCCTTAACAGTTATATCGACAATGACAATCTGTATGTAGGACTTGAATCTCGGTCTAAGGAGAATCCGGAATGCTGGGAATCCTACACGGACATCACCGTCAACCTCAATTCCCTTCCCCCGTTCCATGCTTATGTGGACAGCCGGGACTGCAACAGACACGTACATGATTTTCTGACCAGTAACAGAATAGCGGAGCCTGCCGGATTTGAATATCAGGGATTCAGAATGTTTCGCTTCAATCCTGACAGGTTGAAGGAACTCGCACCCGAACAGTTCAAGACAATCAGCGCCAAACTGCCACCACAGGATGACATGATAAAGGACATCATCTATCAGGAAAGACGTTTCCCTTTGAGAACTGTTCAAGACATTCACGGAATATATCTTGTTTCAAGCAAGGAACTGGAAGAATCTCTGATCGAAGGAGTACGGAACCTGGATGCTGCGGCATATGAACTGCTGGATGGCATCTGCCTGTTCTGCTCCACACAGGAACTGCGCTATCTTACGGATGCAGAACTGATAGAAACAATCTACGCACAATAAAAAGGAGGAACAAATATGAAAACCGGAGACATTGTATTTCTGAGACGTCCCTATAAGGGATACCGTGCCGTCGAACTGATGGAAAGACTGGAATGCTGCTGGCTGGTCAGGATTGTCGAGAGCGGTCTTGAACTGGAGGTATATGAAGATGAACTTATATCAGAATTTTAATACGAATAAAGTGTTATGGAAAAATATCAGTTCGCATTCCATTCGGAAATAATCGGCTATACCTCTCCTCATATCGGCGAGGTCAGAAAAGCCATACACAGAAAAGTGGAAAAGGAAAAGTCTGCCGCCATAAAGAATGATATTGAGCTGCACATGTACAAGGTGCATGACGGCATACCGGTTCTACTTAACACCTGCTACCTGTATGATGAAAAAGGATGTATGGTACACGGAAGTATCAAGGGAACCAAGGATTATCTGCTTGAGACATGGAGATACCATACAAACAGACATTCCAAAGGTTTCAGTTCCACAAGAATCAGGCCCTGCACGACAAGCAGGGCTTTTTCGTTTGTATAACTCTTAAAATCAGGAATCATGAACCAGACATTGCAACTTACAGACTATATTCCACAGTATGTAAGCCTCTACTACGTGGACTACCGGGATGACCTTGATGAGCATGAAGACATCCAGGAGGAATGCATCCGTTCCAACAATATGGAAAAACTCTATGAAAAGGCATACGAATGGTATGAGGAACAGGAAAGCTCAAACATGCACGACTATCTGGAGGAGACAAGAAAGAACATGGAAGCGGACAATTTAGCCGGAGAGTTTGAAGAGCATGAAGATGAAATCAGGGAACTTATCTACGACCGGAACGATTCCGACCCGGTAAAGGACCTGATACGCAACTCGTCCGTCACTAATTTCTTCTATTCGCTCGGAGTGGAAATCAGCGGATATCTGACCGGTTGTTCACTGCGGGGAGAATCGGTCGCCATGGCCTGCCATAAGGTACGCCGCGCACTGCATCTGAAAAAGGGGCAGTTTGACGAGAAGATTGAAGAACTGGTAGAGAATGCCACATACGGCGGAGAACTGCGCACCTACTTCAACGCCATGTTTGACAGGCTCATCAGCAAAGACCCTGAGAACGATTTCAAAAGCATCCGTTTCCACGGGAATGTAGTGGTGGCCATTGCCGACAGCCGGAACGGTTCCGGACATCATGTACGGATTCCGCTGGATATCACTTTCCCTTTCCGAAGAGAGAACCTGTTTGTCGATTCACAGGTACACTATTCCTATGCCAATGAAGTCTGCGGCATGACCAATGACTGGTGTGATTCCACAAAATGGGAAACGGGCATGATACCTTTTACCGGATCTGTCCGAAAAAGCCGGATGGCTGAATACAAGAAACAGGAAGCCGCTTATGAGCAGACATTCCGAGACGGGAAATGCACCTTCGGTGACATGAACTACAAACGCCACCGTGACGTGCGGTATTCGAATGAATATCCTGCCGGATGCAGGTGCCCTCATTGCGGTACTTTCTGGATTGACTGAAAAAACATTTACCAACCAATAAATTCAAACGATATGAAAATCTGCTGTTCACAAGAGCATTACGATAAGGTCGTACAGTATGCAAAATCAATCAATGACAAGACCCTGGAAAACTGTCTTGAACGTCTAAAACAATGGGAGAAGAACGAGAACCGTCCATGCGAAATCGAACTCTATTACGACCATGCGCCTTATTCGTTCGGATTCTGCGAACGTTATCCGGACGGGAATACAGGCATTGTCGGAGGACTGCTGTATCATGGAAATCCGGACGAGTCCTTTGCCGTCACCATGGAACGTTTCCACGGATGGAGCATACATACCTGACATATATGCGACAGTCTGTATTGGGGAGCCTCATGCAATATGGGGTTCCCTTTTTTTATGCCGCAGACATGATGACAGCATCCTCATTTCTTGCTGCAAAAATAGCTGTTTGCCGCGCAACTCCCGCAAGGCGACCCTGCCGGGCTGGTTGTCTGGAAAAAAATCATCCTCGCTTCGCTCCGGTATTTTTTTCCGCCAAGCCTTGCAGGGATGCGGGCAAACAGACAACAGGGACAACAAGAAATAAGAATGCCTGTACCTTACAGGCAGACAATGTATAACAATAAATATCAGAAGTCATGATTACAGACCAGAAGACACAGAACAGGCTTCACGCGGATACCGGAACAGAACTGTTCTCCATCAGACAAAGGAAGGAAGCCGTCACAAGGATGCTGGACATTCTGAAAGAAACTCCGGAATACCTGCAGGTTATGAACCATATACCGGCTTATGCCATGGATGACGATACGTCAGAATGGTGGAATTCGGAAGAATCGGAAAATTTCATGAACTCACTCCTGGAAGTGATGGAAAGCTATACTCCGGACGGATACAGGTTCGGACCGAAATCCGGCACGGCCGACCTTTACGGCTACTGGGAAAGCAAGACCGGGCGGACAACCCTCTTCCATCTGCTTTTCAGTCTGGAAAGCGGATATGAATGGGGAAAAGGTCTTTCCCATGAGAAAACGGACGCATTCTACAAGGAAATAAAAGAGAAGTTCCATGAAGAAGGATTCGACACGGACAGAACAGGCTGTACATCACAGGCCATGTATCTTGTAAAAGAAAAGACACGCCTGTACGTGTATCCGATGGAAATAAGCGGCTACTGTGAAACACTGCATATTCCACAGATTACAGCCATACTGAAAAAAGGAGGCCGTACATTCCGTCTTGTAAAGGATACGATAGCGGAAGAGGTGTATTCCTTCACCGATGAAGAAGAAATGGAATATTACCGTGCCAGATACGGAACGTGCATCCACAGGAATATACTGGATGCCTTCAGTAACCGCCGGGCAGGAAAAGAGGACATACTTTCCATGATGGCATCACGGATAAATGTGGCGACGACATCACATCTGCACGGTATCGGATATGATTCGCCTGCATACAGGTTTGTACATGAGGCATACGACAGACTGGTAAACAACGGAAAGCTGAAGGAGAATGTCCGGGAAATCGGTTGCTGCAACATCATAATGGCTATTTCAAATACCAACGCAATATGAGACTGAATTACAATGACATGCTGCTTCTGGCAATATGGGAATACAACAGGAGACAGGACGAGGATCTGACCCTGGAACTGTTTCAGGAAACATTCGGACAGGTTCCCGGCGCACATTTCCATGACAAATGGGTGCATTATTACAACAAGAACCTGCTGATGATGGCCGCCTATTTCAGGGGTGAGGAAGAAAACGGCCAGAAATTCTGTGATATGATCACCCGACAGGTTGAACGCTATACACAAAACAGGAGGAGAACAGGATGAATACAAAGATACGATATGACCTTGACAGTCTTGAACTGGCAAACGGTGACTTCGGGTATCCCATTACAGAAAAGGAAGTACGGAAAGTGAACCGTATGCTGGAACTGATGGAGAATGTCCGAAGCAGGCAGATGTGCCCGACAGAAGGAGACTGCGTGGAATTTATCTCACGTTCTGGTGACTATTTCGGAAAAGCTCATATAGAACGGATAACAGGAAAATATGCGGATATATGCCTGATACCGGAAACGGTATTCTGTTTCGATGACATGGGAAAAGCCGCCTATGATACCACCGGAAGTCCCTGGACGCAGGTCAATATCCGGAACATGAAACCCGTAGGTACAGAAATCCGCATATTCAGGACATGGGGATTCGGGAAGCGCAGCAATACGGGCAGTCTCAGGTTCGATGCTCCGGTCAGGAAATGGGAATACAGAGAACCGAATCCGTTGTATGACGGTTACACCACCCGTAACTGGTTCCGCTATCATATCATGAAACACCGGGACAGGGAAAGGACAGGCGAATACACCTTCCGCAGCGATTCATTTACGCTATACAGCCGGAGCGAGCTGGACGAGCTGGCCGCAATCCTGAAAGGCAGACTCTACAAGGGAATCCTGCCTGACTCTCTTGTACTTTGGGGATACCGCATGGATGTTAAGGAAATATCACGTGAGCAGTGGAACGGTATGGGACAGCACGGACAAATCCGCATGAAATTTATGGGATACGGTCCGGTCAGAATCCACACGGACAATGAAAACCATACCGTAACAGTATACAGAATCAACGACAGTCTATAACCAATTATAAAATAAAGGAATATGGCACGATATGAAATCTCCAACGAAGTCAGGCCGCTCGACAGGCTCATCACAGGCTTTGCCTCCTCATGCGGCTATGAAATACAGACCGTATTCAACGACCTGCTGCGTTTCATCATCCACGGCTTCTCTCCTGGAGCACCGCCAATAAGCAACTGGAAATACAAGCGTCAGCAAAACGCCTTGTTCATGGAAATGACAGCCGAATGGACACGTATCATGCAGAAACAAATCGGCAAGTCGGGCTGGTTCGACGCTTTCGGTGAACTCCACATGGCCTACTGCTCAAAACCGGGACAGCAGGCAAACGGACAGTTCTTCACGCCGTCACATATCTGTGAACTCATGGTCATGTGCGCGGCAGGTAAAAAAGAGACCGGACAGAGGATGGGAGACCCTACATGCGGCAGCGGAAGGCTCCTGCTGGCATACCATGCGCACAATCCGGGAAACTATCTGGTCGGAGAAGACATCAGCCGAACCTGCTGCATGATGACCGTATGCAACATGCTCGTCCACGGATGTGTCGGGGAAGTGATCTGTCATGACAGTCTCCAGCCGAAGGCATTCACCGACGGATGGAAAGTCAACCAGGCTCTGCCCTTGACGGGAATACCTTCTATAAGACGCATGAAGGAAGAGGAATACAGGAATCCTCTTCCGGAAAATATCGGACGCTTCAAAGAGGTAGTCCGTATCATCAACCTATTGGACAAATAATTACCAACCATTTAAAAAATATAATTATGGAAGCTTTAGCAACATTGAACAATCAGAGACAGTTTGATTTCCAGAACAACGGAATCGAAGTAATGGACCTTGAAACACTACAGCGTACTTACAAGGAGAACGACATCTACGGCAATCCGGTCAGGGGAATCTACCACTACCAGGTCATCCAGCGCATGACAGACATCTGCCGCCGTCACAACCTGAACTACGAGGTGGAGGAAATCTTCGCCGCCCAGAACAAGAACCGGACACAGCCCGGAGTGGTCATCCTGCCACAGGTGGAACAGACCTATGGAGAGAAGGCGGTAGAGGCACATGTACTGCGCAGAATATTCACCACCATCCGTATTCTGAACGGGGATACCGACGAACTGACAACCACACTCGTTGTAGCCTACCATCAGGACGGTATCCAGGCGGCAATAGGTCCCTGCGTACGTATCTGCCACAATCAATGTATCCTTTCACCCGAACGAAGCGTTGCCAACTACGGTAAGGACAAGGTGACTACCGAGGAACTGTTCGGGAAGGTAGATGACTGGATGCGCAATTTTGAGCGTGACATGGATGCGGACAGAAGCCGAATCCAAAGGCTCAAGGAAAAGGTGTTGACACCCGGTGAATTGTACATGATCATCGGTATGCTGACGGCTCTGCGTGTATCCCATGACAGTGCAGACAAAAGACTGGCATCACAGGTGGACACCTATCCACTTAACCAGGGACAGATTTCCGTGTTTACGGAAGAACTGCTCAAACTCTCACTTGAACAGCCACGCATTACAGCGTGGGATGTCTACAATGTAGCGACAGAAATCTATAAACCGGGAAAGACTGATTTTCCTGCCATGATTCCACAGAACGGAGCAATGGCCGATTTCCTGCTTTCATATAACCAGAATTAAAACCTAAAACCGAATACAACAGGCCTGATTCCGTCACCTGCGGAATCGGGCTTTGTCATTTATCAACCCGAATAATCAGATAAGATATAACACTAAAAATTTAATCCTATGAACTCAAAAGCAACGATCAAGTCTCATAGGTTCTTACGATTATTCAGTCACCCAAACACATTGCGAGCATCTGACTCCAACAAGTGAAATGCTTCACATTGCAGTTAATATCATACTTGAGAACATAGTTATTGAACTAAATTCTGTTCAAAAAAACGGTTAGTTGATAAAATACGTATTCATCATGAAACATAGTAGCTATTTGCATCCTACTACAAAAAACATCCTATTTCAAAAACGCATAATTAACTATATTTCAGTCATTCCAAAGAAAACCCATACACTTCCACGAGACAGTAGTGTGGAAATACCTTAGTATATATATCATTGGTAAAAGAGATAGTAATCCTTTAGTTTAGGAAATAACTACTTTTTACAATATTCCTTTCCCCATCAGGAAAAATGAGAACAAAAGCATTGTAACTATTGTTAAAAAAATGATATGTAAATTGAGTTAAGCCATTAGAGGTAAAAAACGAAAATGTTCCATCTTTAATATGGTTTTGTTTTCGAATATAATCTTGCACAAAAGGCCAAGCAAAATAATCTAATACATTAGGAATATTCATCTCTCCAAAAGTACTAGTAAAGCTAGGAGATTGGAATTGATTTCTAAGTAACGCCCCACACTTTGATGGTTTTTCTAAAACTAATAGCGCACACCTATTGTTAGAGTATTCAACATATCTTCTTAAAGTAGCATGAATGGATGCACCAAAAAAAGTAGATAACTGAATTGGAGTGTCAATATCTAAAGGATATTTACTAATTGCAGATGTAAATCTATCATGCTGAAACAAGGTAACTGAAGCGAAAAAATTAGCTTCTGCCTCAAATTCTTCACGAGTATCTAACTTTAAACTTTCATCATCATCATCTAAGACATCAAAGCACCTTTGCTGCCATGGCAACACATCATGTCCAACTTCATGTAACTTAACAAAATTCTTACGGCTATCTAATTGAGTTAAATCAAGATATACTTTTTTCTCTTTTCGATCTAACAAACCACGCACCTTACTCAATGCTCTAAGTAAAGCATCTGGGTATTTGGATTTATATCCTTCATGAATTTGCGAGATGTCAATATTAGACGAAACTTTTAAATCAACATATGAAACTATCCTGTCAATAGGAGTTGGGAAAACATCCAAACTCTTACTATCCTTCAATATTTCTAATGAAATTTTCTCTATGTCTTTTATTGATTGAATCGCACACATTATTTTTGCTTTTGACGAATAAATCGAAGGTAATCTAATAATGCTTCTTCTTCTTCCTTGGTTAATGGAGAGTCTGAAGAAAGAGCAACTGAATTTAATAATTTATTTGAAGAAGATTTTTTTTCTATTATTCCCGCAGCTGCAAGCAAAGTATCTAGTTCTACATTATATATATTAGACAACTTATACAATACATTAGCTGATGGCTTGGCTATTTTATCATTTTCTAGTTGACTAAGATAAGCATTGGATATACCAGTCGCTTCTTCCACTTGCCTAAGCGTAAATCGATGTATTTCCCTTAACTCCTTTAATTTATTACCTAATGACTTCATAAACATCATATTTTTAAATTTCTGCTGCAAAGATAAGAAAAACATTTGAAATAATAAGCATTGCTATATTCTTGATAATTATTTTTAGATTTGCTTGGTAGATTTAGATTTTTAGTTTATATTTGCAACGATTTCAAGAAGTATTAGAGAGGTTTCGTACTTTTAAAGGAATCAGGATAATAACAAAAGAAACCTCATTATATTTTTTTATGGATAAAAACTACAAACAGATGCCCGAAGCATCCAATGAAAGAATCCCTTTGAAATTCGTAGTTGAGGGTAAAGAGTATCAAACTTGTAACCAGTATATTACTGGTGCTGAATTGAAACAAATTGCAGGTATTCCTTCGGATACAGAATTGTTTCTATCTATTAGTAAACCTTATGAAGATGAGTTAATCGAAAACGAGAAAACCGTTAATTTGGCGAGACCAGAAACGGAATACTTCTTTGTTAAAAAGAAACTACATTTTACTATTAATGATACTCCTTATACATGGTATAAACAATATATTAGAGGGATTCAAATTCGACAATTAGGTAATATACCTGCAGAAGATGAAATTTATCTTGACCTACCTGAAGGTTGGAAAGATGATTTTATTACGGATGATGAAATCGTTGACTTGGCCCGTCCTGGAGTTGAAAAGTTTATCTCCAAGCCTCGTCCACTTCGCTTTATCATATATGTAAACAGTAGAGAAAAAAACTGGCAGAAACGTAAAATCACCTATGAAGAGGTTGTAAAACTTGCTTTTCCTAATCCAAATTTTGAATCTATTGCCTATACTGTAACCTATTCCGGTGGACCAAAACAAAATCCGAACGGTTCAATGACCAAAGGAGATAGTGTATTTGTAACCAATAAAATGAACTTCAATGTCACAGAGACTAATCGATCATAATCAAGACCTAAAACGGTTAATAGATGAAGGGTATGAAATAGAGGTAAAAGGTGGGTATCTAATAACCCACCACATACCCTATGTAAATAAGAGTAAAGAAATCAAATATGGAAAATTGATTGTCGCTCTAAATATTAATAATGATACTGTCACTTACCAAAAACATCGCAGTAAACATGTTATTAATTTTATGGGAGAATACCCTTGTTATCAAGACGGTTCTGAGATATCTGCAATTAGGCATTCATCTCCTAATAGACCATTATTTGATAATATAATAATGAATTTTTCTTTTTCTAATAAGCCCAAAGATGATTATAATAACTATTATGAGCAAATAGTCAGATATATTGAAATTATATCCTCTCCCGCTATATCGTTAGATAAAAATGTTACGGCCAAAACATTTAAAGTCATTAATAATGAAGAAAATTCTGTTTCCCAATACATAGATTCTAATGCTACAAGAGCAAACATCTGTAATATCAACAATAAATTAGCTAATCAGAAGATAGCAATTATTGGCTTAGGAGGTACAGGTTCTTATATATTGGATTTAATTGCAAAAACTCCTGTGTCTGAAATAAATTTATATGATGACGATAATTTCTGTCAACATAATGCTTTTCGAGCACCGGGAGCACCAAATAAAGCAATTTTTGATGACGCACCCAAAAAAGTGCATTATTTTTCATCAATATACTCTAATATGCACAAAGGAATAAAACCGCATGCGGAAAAAATAACGAAAGACAATGTTTATCAACTGCTTAATATGTCATTTGTTTTTTTGTGTATAGACAATGATGCGGCTAGAGCTATGATAGTAAAGGAATTACAGCAGAATGATATTCCTCTTATTGATGTTGGAATAGGAGTTCAAACCGTTGATGATTTTCTGATAGGATCACTAAGAGTTACTTTAGTTACTCCTGAAAAGAAGGATCACGTTACCAGGCGAATTCCAATGGGTAATAATGAAGATAATGAGTATGCCACGAATATTCAGATTGCAGATTTGAATGCTCTCAATGCAAATTTAGCAGTGATAGAATGGAAAAAATATAGCGGTTTTTATCATGCTATTAAGCAATTCCATAATTTTACTTATAGTACAAATGACTCTAATTTTGTAGCAGATGAAATATTTGAAACATAAATTTATCGAACATATCCCTGAAAATTTAGAAGAAGGAATATTATATATTTCTATAGAGCATTGTGTTGCAATACATAAATGCGCTTGCGGATGTGGAAAAGAAGTTGTTACACCAATTTCTCCAAATGGCTGGAAACTTATTTTTGACGGAGAAACTATTTCTTTGAATCCTTCTATTGGCAATTGGAATCTGAAATGTAAGTCTCACTATTTTATTCGGAATAATTGTGTTATCACAGTTACTGACAATGAGATGAGAAATCGTCCAAAGAGAAAGAAGAATAGGAAAAATATCATTCAACGCTGGTTTAATTGGTGACTTAAATTTATTTTGCTTACTGCATGAAAATCTTACATTAAATAAAGAGTGTGATTGTCCTATAAATCATACTCTTTTATTTAATTACTTATTTTATTTTTTATATGACTTCCTCTGAAACTTCATATCTAGATTGGAATATAAATCTTTAATATAAAAAGAATGTTAGCATAGTAGAGATAAAGAGATTAGTGTTCTTTTAAACAAAAACACATAAATCAATTATGAAGAATAATTCCTTAAAATATCCAATTTTTACAGAATATCTGTCGGATAACGTGGAGAGAATTATTATATCATAAGAAATAATTATATAATAAACCAAAGTCTTGGTTAAAGGTTTGGTCAAGGCCTAAAACTATAGTGCCTATAGAAAGCATTCATTGCAAACAGTATTCCATTAACGTATATAAAGCTGGTTGTATTCTTCTTTTCTTCTCCTTTCAATTGACGGAATTTTCTTTCCCTTATAGTGACAATATTGTATGAAGTCCACATAAATGTCCCGGTTACCGGCTTCCAGTTTCCTTATCAACGTGCTTTTGGGCATCCTGCCATAACCGAGCAACTTATATGGTCCCACCTGGTATGCCAGACATGCAACCAAAAGCGAATCCTTTCCCAGATGACGGAACAATGCACACATTTCCTTCAGGTCTTTTCTCAGAATACTGTCTCCCTCACTTTCTGTCAGCCTGGTGGGAAACTTTTCCCCTTTTCTGATACGGTGACCGTATGCAACATACGGATGATGTTCCGGACCATGCCATCCTTCATATTTCTTGATACACCTGACAGCCGTTTCCCAACGTGAGTCCTCCATATTCTCCTGTGCCCGCAGGGAAGTTACCGTTATGGTCAGTACCACCAACGGCAGTACCGACCTTAGAAGTCTAACGGTTATTATAGGGCACCTCCTTCCTGAACTGACAATAAATCTTCCACTGCATCCGTCTCTTCATCACCTGCATCGTTGAAGTCAAATTCCATTTCTGTCATGTTTCCCCAGTTGTCTTCGACAACGACAATGAAGTTCTGCGCCTCGTCACATAGTGAAGTATAATACAGCCTGAACTTCCGGTTCTCCAGCAGATAACGGTCATTCGGCATGAATTCAAGACCGTTATCCAGTTTCAGGGAACCCTCCCCGTCATACTGGAAATAACGGATCGTATAGACTGTACCGTCAAAATCGCCCTCACTTTTGAGTTCACATCGTATTTCCGCCGTCTCATTCCTGTTCAGTTCCTTTGGAACCGGCATTGTTTCCACGGTAAACGGATAACTCTGCTGGATTTCCAGCTCGGATTCGCACGAGGTCAGTACAAGACTGACTAGACCTATGCAGAACATGGCAATCTTGCCTGCCAGCCCAAATCCTTTTCTCATATTCTTTTCTGTCTTCATTTGTTTTCCTTTGTTTTTGTCAGATATTCATTCAAGTCCTTAAATCCATCATACAGACCGGAACAGTCCATAACCTTATTCCCGAAATGTATGTTCAAAGTCTCCAGTGCGGTAATCCCGGCCCGGTCACGGTCAAGAAAGCACCGGATTTTGCCGTAACCCTCCAGAACGGCATACGACCGTTCTAGATTGGATACTGAGTTCAGCACCAAGCAGTCCTCGTCCGCCACAGTCCGCAATACCAATGCCGAAAGGAAATCCACAAATCCTTCAAACACACAGCACGTATCCTGTTTCTTTCCGGACAGGGACACATAGGAAATGTCCTTGGGAGAGATGCATCCCTTGAACATCGGGTTACGGAGTTCATAACCGCCGCTCCGGTTCATGAAGCCTATGGCAAAATACCGTTTGCCCCGTATTCCATATGCCACTTCCTTGCAGAACCTCCCGGCTATGGCCGGATCAATGCCTCTCTCTTTCAGGTAGCTTTTCAATGCCTCATGACTCAGTTCCGTCACTTTCACGTCCTCGAATCCGGAAACGCGGGGTATCTTCTTACGTTCCTGTAAAGGCCGGAGGGGAAGGATGCCGGATTTCCCTGAAAGGAACTCCAGCTGTTCCATGAAACCGGTGCTTCCGGTCAGTTCTCCGGCAAGATGGAAGATATCACCTCCCTTTCCGATGCCAAAATCAAACCAGACATTCCGCTGCGTATCCACCTTGAAGGATGCGCTTCTCTCATTTCTGAAAGGTGATCTGAACCAGACATCATTTCCTTTACGGGATACCGGTATATGCCCCATATCTTCAAGAAAACCTACAAGGGAAATCTGTCTAATCTGTTCCAGTTCCATAACCCGCTAATTTATCATAATACGAATTCCGATTCCATACTGGGTATGGCAATATCCGAGACTTCCGCCCCACAGGAAACGCTCACAAAAGGAAGCCGTCAATGCCATACGGTCGGCAAGGTACAGTTCCATCTCCAGCGTCAGGGCACAGCCGTACACAAAGGCATCGCCGTTTTTCAGGGTGGCCCCGTCATAGAGTTTTTTATCTGACCAGTTTACCGTCTCATATCCGGCCAAAGCCGATCCTCCCAGATTGAGGAAGAACACTTTTCCTGCATCGGAAAGGAAATTCAGGTAATATCCGCCTTCTGCCGTAAACTGCGCCGAAGGGATGGTCACATGACGGTAACCGTGCTTCATGTGCAGGTATTCCGCTCCATATACCCATTTGTTCCCGCTTTTGGCATAGCTTGAAAGTGTCATTCCCATATAGTATCCGTTATCGGAAGCCATACCTCCACGCATTTCCACACCCTGCATCCTTGGCAGAATCCGCTGGGCGTCTGCCTGCCCTACGGAAAGGACAAGCAGCAATGCCAGCATATACAATACTTTCGTTCTCATCGTACCTTCAGTTCATTGATGGTTTCAGCACGCACCAGGTCTTCGTTGACCACCTCAAAACTCTGGTGACGGCCGCCCTGTTTCTCATACATCTCCACAACCAGTTTCTTGTCGTCCGGTATCGTAAACTTGGGAAGGGCGAATACCGTGCATTCCGAATCCCTGCCGTTTACACGTGTCACATAATTATAGGCACGCAGCGGATAAATCACCTGCTCCTGCATGGCCGTACGCTTCATCACCTTTTTGTCCACCACCTTGAACGTAATGAAATCCACGTCAAAGGGCACATTCGAGGAGTTCTTTACCTGGGTATGGAAATAAAGCAGGTCATTATGGGTGTATACCCCTTTGAGCAGATACTGGATACCGAAACGCTTACAGCCGATATGACGGATACGGCGCTTGTCATTCTCATACACGGATTTCATGATAAGACGTACCAGACGGGGTGACTCGTTATCCAGCTCGGTCAGATAGATTTCCATGGCATTGTTGGGACGGTTCACCGATTCTCCGTCATGGATGAAATCACACATCTCCACATTCAGCAGTAACGGCTCATCGGCATACTTCACGTTGAAGGTATAGAAGTTCCCGTCTTCGGTTATTACAGACATATTGGTCTCCTCCCTGAAATTGCGTGTCGTGGCCTTTACTCGGATTACATTCTCGGCACCGTCGGCCTTGCCGGCTATCAGGTTTGTAGAACCAAGATCCACATACTTGACCGGAGCCGGGAAAATGACATGGACAGTCTTGTCATACGTTATTTCCAGTCCGTGCGGCGGAATCATCTGGCTGAAACCGATCTTGCGGGTCAGCCCCTCATAATAATCACCGCTACTCTGCTGCGCCCAGGCAGCCGATACGCCCAGTAAAAGGGCAAACATCATCAGAATCTTCTTCATGTGCTTTTGTTTAATGGTTGTCTTTTCTTTCATAGTTTCCTGTATTTCATTTCTCCGGTGAATGGAGCAGTACCCGGTGTCCGGCCTTCAAAGTAATCTTTACCGTACGCATCCGTTTGGATATGTATTGGGAAACGCCCTGTATTACACCTTTTCCCAGATCGGAGGCAATCTGCGCCCCGGCATCGGTGGAAATGTTGATGCTGCTGTTCATCGAGGTTCCCATGTTGGCGGCAATCTCCCTGGCAGCGTCATATTCCAGTGAACCCGGCACCAGGATTCCCTGCTGTCCGTCCAGATCATAGACTTCCAGCTCCACAGGCAGGATAGTTCCCTTGTATTCCACGGCATTGACCATGATTTCCAGCCGTTCACCCTGTATGCGTGTGCCACCTACCAGTACGGTCCCTTTCGGTATGAAACGTCCGGCAACAGACATGGGTTCGGTAAGCCGCAGGCGCAAGGCCTGTCCGTCGGATACGGTCTGCGTACCGTGTACACAGGCAGCAATGGTATTGCCTTCCGTTACTGTCTTCCGGCCGACAGCCGTATTGAAACCGGCATTGCGTTCTCCCGAAAAAGCGGATATGAACTCTTCGTCGCTCATAGGTCTGGAAAGCGAGGATACCACCTCATTGTGAACCTGTTTCACCGGTATGGCTTTTTTGTCCTCCGCTTTTCTGACGGGAGAAGGAGTCTCCACTGCCTGACGGTTATTGTATTTGGCGGCCAGTTCGTAGGATTTTTCCATCAGGGCCATCTTTTCCTCCATGCCTGACAGTGGCTCCTGTTTCTGCTGCTGTTGCTGCATACGCTCCAGTTCCTCAATCCTTTCCAGAAGCCTTTCCTTTTCCGGATCGGTCCGCGGTTCATAGATGCTTCCCAGCGTACGGTTCATCTCACGGTAGGCTCCGGCCGAGGAACTAACCGGTCCGGCATTGCCTTTTTCTGTTTCCGTTTCCGTGTTTGTTTGCCTCTCCGGTGGAATGTTATCGGGAAGACGGACACTGTCTTTCCGTTCCTCTTTGGCAAACATGGACTCCGCAGCTTCAAAGAATGTCTTCCTTTTCCTGCTTTCCTGTTCCATCAGAGCCTTTTCATAGGCATCCTTCTTGTTTCCTTCCAGGCGGCTGTCCTCGGGAGAAGGGATTTCCGTATTGAATCCCTGTCCTTTATCCTGCCGCTCCCGTTCCTGCCCGGAAGGTGAGAATATCAGATAGAAACTTCCCAGACACAGCAGGAACATCAGAGGATACACAACAAATCTGGCGCGTTTGCGTTTCTGTTCCTCACTCAGCGGCTTCCTGTCCTTTGAGGACCGGAGCCTGAACGGTTTCATCAGCCGTTCCATTACTTTCTTGACTTTTTCTTTCTCCATTTCTTACAATAGATTGAATGAACTCCATACGGAGTGAATCCTTTTCCATAAATTCCATTCCGGACTCCCGGTTCTTACTGCCTATAAACGGTCTGCATGCCGTATAGACACATGCGGCGGCAAACGGGACAAACAGTATCCAGAGAACGGCCTTGCGCTGTTTAACGGTAAGTCTGTGGCAGAACCTCCTGAGTTGAAGGTCCGCCTGTCTCGTCAGGTTCCTTTTCATCGCTCTACGCTCCTTATGTCCTTGTTTTCCAGTATGGTCAGATGTTCGATGATAAAGCCGTTGGGGTTGTCATCGGAACGGGACGTATTCTGAAGCTGGCAGTCAGTCACCAGCGAACGTTCCGTCACATTACTCTCACGGATAATCATCTGGCGGGCATACGTCCTGGCCCTGTAGGGGTATCCGGAAAAGTCGCAGACCACGCTGTCCACCCGTACCACCTGATTGATATTACCGGAAATGAGACGGTTATAATATCCTTTCTCGGCAAAATCCACATAGTAATGATAGGCGCTTTTGTCCGCCAGCTGCAAGGCACGGTTGATATTGTGCTCAATGGCATCCTTCTGTGGCGACAGCCCGAAAAAGAGCTCATGGAACCTTCTTACATGCTCCCTGGCTTCAGCCGGACGGTTCTGTGAAAGATCCTGCGAAAGGGCAAGCATCAGTGACTTGCCGCCATCGAGTACATAAATTTTCTCACGCTGTTTCTCCGCAAAGCGGTATGAGTTCCACAGGGCAAAGACGGTCACAAGCGTGCAGCATCCGACAAAGACCGCAAGCATCAGGCGTATCCGTCTGAAACTGCTTTCAATATTGGTCAGTGATTTGAATTCCATCTGTTTTCATGATTTTTATGTTCCTGTTCTGTTTATTTTCCACGCAGACGCCCTCCGATATTTCCCAGTCCGGAACCTGCGGCACCGGCTGCAAATCCTCCGGCCTTGGTCGCGGTACGGTTGATGTTGCGGTTGTAGTTTCCGGCACCGCCTGCCTGCACAATCCATCCGGCCACGGTCGGCACGGTAAAATATCCGATGATACCTATCAGCATGAAGATCACATATACCGAATTGGAGTTGTCCAGCGAATAGTTCGGATTGTTCTGGAGCTCCAGGATGTCGTTCTGCAGCATAAGTACCTGAATCTTGGCCAGCATACAGCTGAAAAGGTCACTCACGGGAAGCCACAGATAGACGGAAATGTAACGTGTGAACCACTGGCTGAGCGTGGACTGGAAACCGTCCCACACGCTGAAGGCAAAGGCAATGGGACCGAGGATGGACAATACCACCAAAAAAAAGGTCCTTACCGTATCTATAAGCAGGGATGCGGCGGCAAAAAGCAGTTCCAGCAGACTGCGGAAGGCGTCCCGGATATTCTTTTCCAGATTGTACATGCCCACTTCCATATACATGCCCATACGGGTTGCCATGGCATCGGGCGACCATCCGAGCTCGTCCAGCTGACGATCAAACTCCTCATCGCTGACCAGATAGGCCGTTTCCGGATTGCGGAGCATGGCTTCACGTTCCAGCCTGTCCTTCTGCTCACGGTACTGCTGCATGTCCATCGTCTGCCCCTCAAGCATCTTGTGGGTTCCCTGCACAATCGGACTCAGCACCGTATTCATCGTTCCGAGTACCAGGGTCGGGAAAAGCATGATGCAGATGCCTATCGCAAACGGACGCAGAAGCGGATACACGTCTATCGGTTCGGCACGGGCAAGCGACTGCCAGACACGGACGGCCACATAGAACAGGGCACCGAGTCCGGCAAGTCCCTTGGCCACATCCAGCATATCCTCACAAAGGGGCATCATTTCATTGTAAAGGCTCTCCAGAATGGTATGGAGATTCGAGAAATCCACGGATAACAATACCATAGGCTACCAGTATTTGGAGGTGTCATTGCCATAGAGCTTCAGGACACGGTCAAGGTCATTCTTCTTGCGGGCACGCAGGAAACTCACGGCTATATTCCTGTTCGTATAGTAATTCACGAGATTGCGGTAACGGCGCATACTGGCATAACAGTCATCCACCACGTCCATACGGTCCTTGTCGGTCATGGAAAGGGTACTGACGTTAATTACCTGCTTGAGGTCCTGCAACACCCCGTTGCTCTCTTCCAGAAGTTTGGTATAACCGAAAGCGATGGCATCCAGCTCTTCGGGAGAAAAGTTTTCGTCACCCAGCATCTTTTGGAAATTGGTCACGTAGATTTCCGACACGTCACCGACCATCAGGATGATCTCACTGACCTTACGGGCATCTTTCACCAGATTGTTGACGGACTTCAGGGCATCATAGTATTTCTTGTACTGCTGGTATATCTTCACCGTCTCCGCAAAATTCTGAGCGGTACTTGTCGCAGTTGAAGAGGTATGCACGATATTGTCCGACATGTTGATGATACTCTGGGCAAGGTTTCCCGGATCGGTCACCACCCACTGTGCCCGTATCTGTCCGGCAAGAAAAAAGGTTCCTGCACAAAGCAGCAGCAGTCTTTTTCTCATGGACGTACCTCCTTCCTTACATAGTCACCGTTCGGAGAAAAGGTCAATACGTCAGCCGCCTCATTGTAGGCGATGTCTATGCGGTAGCCGGTATTAATGAACAGGTTACCGTTTTCTTCCACCAGCAGATAGGTTTCCGGCTTCAGCTTCCGTGTCTTTCCGCTACGGGCGAAGACCGTCACCTTGTAGGCGTCCCCTTCCTTATATATAAGAACATCGGGCTTGCCTTCCACACTGCTCCATGAACCGCACAGGCGGTCACAGTCCTTGAACCTGCTCTCACTGCAGCTCTGCAGCAGCAGTGATGCCGCCCCGATCAGGCAGGCGGCCAGTCTGTACAACTGTCTGTTTTTCATGTCTTGTTTTTTTAATGATGTTGTTCTTGTTTTACTGAATCTTTCAAAGTCCCATCTTGCGTCTCTTTGGCTTCGGACTGACCGGGATGCTGCCTCTTCCGACCAGCCTGTCTTTGCAGACTGGCTTCCGGCATTCCTTGCGGATAGCATTGTCGTCCTTTTTGTTTGGGGACTTCAGGCCGACCATGGTTTCAAACCTGGCATAAAGTTCCTTATAGGCCTTTTCTGCCTGTTGCCGTCTGATTTCATCCGGGGAATTCCGGTCAATGCCGTATTTCATGAGAAAACCGGAATTAATGAAAGGGCTGTCAATATTCTTCGGGTTGGCGATGAAACCTCCCAGCTTTTCCAGTTCCCCGTACAGTTTGTCGAGATACTGTACAGGAGGAGGGGAACAAAGCCGCTCGAAAACCTTCTCCACAGTATGTGTCAGTCTTACATCGACCTCTACGGCATCAGGTATCTCGCCTCTGAGCCTTCTTTCCCTGTAATCTTCCGGTTCCATACTTTCAAGCCGGTGATACAGCTCATAGTCTTCTGAGAATCCGTAATGTTCACGGATATCCTTCGGTATGTCCCATCCGTTCATCAGGGACCAGTAGAGACATTCAATGGTTTCCTTACGCTTTCTTTCATCCGATTCAAAACTGTCATTCATAACCGTCATGCTTTACCGTTTGACCTTTTCCTTTCCCTTCTCATTTCCGCAATGCGTTTCACGGCCAGTTCCAGATTTCCGCCCAGTTCCTTGGCCAGCTTCTGCAATTCCAGCTTTTCCGACTCTTCCGTGGTATATACGGCATATTCCTCATCGCTGACTTCCGTGGCATACACGGCCGAGTGGGTACCGCCAAGACCGATCCAGACCTCACGGTAGAAACGTCCGGGATGATTGGCCTGATTAATGGACAGGATCTGTCCGCGTTCCTTGTCGGTCAGTCCGAGAAGCCGCTGGATATGGTCGAACTTGTTCATGTATTTCCGCTGGTCAAGAAGAATCTTACAGTCACTGTTGTTGATGATAGCTTCCTTCACGACAGGGGAACTGATGATGTCATCCACTTCCTGGGTGACCACGACAGCCTCCCCGAAATATTTTCTGACGGTCTTAAATAAATACTTTATGTACTCACTCATATTGGCGGACATCAGGGCTTTCCAGCATTCCTCAATAAGTATCATCTTGCGGATGCCTTTCAAATGGCGCATCTTGGCGATGAAGGTTTCCATGATTATCAGCGTGACCACGGGCAGAAGCACCTTGTTTCCGCTGATATTGTCCAGTTCAAATACGATAAAGCGCTTGTTGGTAAGATCCAGTTCCTTGTCCGAATTAAGCAGGAAATCATAGTCACCGCCACGGTAGAACGGTTCCAGCACGTTCAGGAAACCGTCGATGTCAAAATCCTTCTCACGGACTTTCTTCTCCTCAATCATCCGGCGGTAGTCATCACGCACAAACTCGTAGAATCCGTTGAAATCGGGCCTGACATCCCTGTTTTCCGTTATCCTGCGGATATATGCGTTCACCGCTCCCGAAAGGGCCACTTCTTCCGAACGCCTTGGGGCTTCATCCTCACGTTTCCAGAGTGTGAGTATCAGTGTCTTGATGCTTTCACGCTTTTCCACGTCAAATTCCCCGGAATCCGTATAGAACGGATTGAAGGCGATGGGATTGTCCTCCTCATAGGTAATATAGATACCGTCCTCGCCATGTGTCCGGTCATGAATCAGGCTGCAAAGTCCCTGATAGCTGTTTCCGGTATCCACCAGCAGGATATGGGTACCCTGTTCATAATACTGGCGGACAAGGTGGTTCGTAAAGAAGGATTTACCGCTGCCGGAGGGACCGAGTATGAACTTGTTGCGGTTGGTGATGATTCCCTTGCGCATGGGCAGGTCACTGATGTCCAGATGAAGCGGTACGCCGCTCTGCCTGTCCGTCATACGGATACCGAACGGGCTGGGCGAACTGCGGTAATTCGTTTCCGAAGCAAACAGGCAGACAGCCTGTTCCAGAAAGGTATAGAAACTTTCCTCTGCCGGAAAATCGCCCGCATTGCCCGGGATACCCGACCAGTACAGTACCGGGGTATCTATCGTGTTGTAATGGGGTACGCATCCCATCAGGGCAAGCTGGCTGCCGGTATCGTTCTTGATACGCCTGAGTTCTTCCTCGTCTTCCGCCCAGGCCAGTACGTTACAGTGGCACCGAACCGGAACAAGCCCTTTCGTATGCGCCTCGTCCAGATACATTTCTGCCCATTCATAGTTCACGGCATTGCTGCGGCTGTATTTCGACAGGGACAGCATGTTGCGTGAAGTCTTTTCCATGCGTTGCAGGATTTCCTGAGCGTCATCGATAAACACGTACTGCGAATAGACATGGTTGCATGAGAGCAAAAGTCCTACCGGAGCCGCAAACGAAAGACGGCAGTCGCTACGGTCAGTGGACAAGCACTCATAACGCATGTCCGTGCCCACACTGCCGGGAAGGTCTTCCGTATCGGAAAGCACATGCAGGCAAAGACGTTTGTCACCGATGCGCATACGTTCCGGATCAAGGCAGATGTCCTGTAATACGGGGTGCGTGTCCTCCATACCGAGAGTCAGGTATCTTTCAATCAGCCCGGGACATTCTTCCGTTCCGATAACCTCTTCAGTTCTGAGACGCTTCATCCTGACATGCCCCGAATCGTTCATGATACGCTCGAACTGCTCCACCGCCTCCAGGAATTTCACGACCGAATCCCAGTCCGTGATTTCCTTGGGAAGGATATAGCCGCGGCACAGGGTACTGAAATCACTGCAGCGGCGTTCACGTTCGCGTGTAGTCTTTGTCAGATACAGGAAGCAGCGGTGTCTGAGATACGGGCGTTCGTTGAAATGACGCTCATAGCTGCGGGACAGGAAACTTTCCGTCCCGTCTCCTTCGCTCCGGTAGTTTTCCTTGACGAACCAGTCCTGCTTGTACACGACCGAATAATTGGGAAGCACCTTCATGGCCTTTACCCAGGTACCGTGAATGGCTTCGTATTCCGTCGCCGTCACCGTGTACAGTTCAGGCAGCTCGACCTCGAAGGCTACCGTAATGTCCGCATCCTTGCTTACGATGCAGTTGTTTTCCACGGCCAGAATCGGGAATCTGTCTTCCAGATCACAGGCCTTCAATACACTTCTCATTTCTTTCTCTTCTTTTTGGTTAATGCTCTGAATATTCTGCGACGGGCTGACAAATAGCGCGGATGGCGTTTTTCGGCCAGCATCTTCATCAGCCCGTGCTCACCGTAGCGGGCATTCATGCGGAAGGTCAGCCATACGGCCAGGGTACCGGATACCGCCCCGAAAGACAGGCATACCAGCTGGCTGACACCGGCCATATACAGGACAACCACCGCAAGAAAGACCGATACAAGGCCTCCGGCAAAAAAGAACAGGTACTGTGATTTCAAGCCCTTGAACTCAATCGGACGGCCTGCTCCTTTGTTGATACGGTAATCCATGGCTTACAGGAAGAAGGAACGGAGAATGGTGGCGGCCACAATCAGGAAGATGCAGGCGAAGAACCAGCTTGCCGCAGTCTTGGACGTATCCGGGTCACCGCTGCTGAACTTGCCATACGTCTTGATACCGCCGACCAGACCGAGTACGGCTCCGATGGCATAACACAATTTGGTGGCCGGATCGAAATACGAAGTCATAAGGCTGGTAGCCTCATTGATGCCGGCAAGACCCTGTCCCTGTGCGAAGGCACCTGCCGCTGCCAGCACACACAATACTGAAAATAGGATTCTTCTCTTCATTGTCGAATCATTTTGGGGTTTGACATAAATTTTGAATTCGACTGCAAATATATAAGGCTTAAACCGCTGTGATACAACACCGTCATCAGGTGTCACCAGATGTCATCAGATGTCATTCAGGAAGCCTTACAGACATAAAAAAAGAAGGTGTCTGAAAAGGCAGCCTTCTTTTTTTGTTATGCAGCCCGTTTATTAT
>ENA-OXDV01000112-OXDV01000112.1-human-gut-metagenome-genome-assembly--contig:-NODE-112-length-27810-cov-9.10567_pt1 | contig 27810 bp, 30 predicted proteins | sample MGYA00249350_ERZ652233 | MGnify/ENA primary metagenome ERZ652233 (study PRJEB26925, sample SAMN05826668) | human gut metagenome | biome: ENVO:2100002; feature: ENVO:00000062; material: ENVO:00002003... | reverse complement strand
CGGCATATCATTTACTATATGGGAAGAAGTACGGGTAACTGGTATCGGATTACCTGTTGCCAGTCCCAATCCTAAATCCCGGTCTATGGTTTCCAGTATCTCCACAAAATCCATTGAATTGTTACAGTCCAGCCCTTTAAGTTGTCCCACGAAAAAGAAACAATCACCGCTATAACTGTCGTTGCCGAAATCTTTCATCTTATAGATACCACTTCGGCGGTCGAAATAGATGTTACAGGACGCTTTGTTATCCTCATAAAGCGGGTTTAAGAAATTGCGTCCTATCCGCCAATTACCGGATATGTAATGCTTGAACACGGATAACCCATTATTTGTCCTTTCTAATATTTCTTCTTTCCTTAACATATAACTGGTGGTTGGTTATCAGGTCGTTAATACTGTCCTTATCTCGTTTAATCAGGCGTTCTTCCAATAATCGTTTTATTTCTCCAATCTTGTAGAAATAATGTCCCTTGATATTGGAATAAGTGACTGTCCCGGCTGCCCGCAAGCGTTGTAATGTCCGGTCACTGATTTTTAGAAATGTGCAGACCTCGTAACTATCCACCCAAATTTCATCCTCATTGGTACTTTCCGCTTCTGTGTGATTAAATATATAATCGGCAATAGCGGTAATCTTGTTGTCTAATTCCTTATAGGCTTTTGACTCAAATGTTATTATCTCCATTTCGCTAACTAATTGATTTGCTGCAAAGATGGCGGGTTTCAAAAGATAAAAATTACAAGGTATAACCAAGTTGGTGAATATTTATTTTTCTCTTTTCCAGTAGCAAAAGCAGGGTGTTATTACCCGAAAATGCCACATTTCATATCTAAATCGTATAAAAACAAAAACTACCAAGTTGGTAATTACTTGGTAGTTTTTATGTGGACTAAATATCTTTATTACAGTTCGTCCGATTCCATTCGCTTTAACAGTTGTTCGATTACTGATGTAAAAAAGGCAGTTCGATTTTTCTTTCTGCTTTTGAGAGTTAGATATGTTCGATAATAATCTCCTAAATCTATATCAAAAGCTGCTTCAATGAAAGCCATGATTTCTTTTATTGTCACATTTCCATTATTGAGTGTTGCAATAGCAACAAGTCCATATCCAAACTCTACTGCATCTGATTTAGAGCCAGTCCATTTCAGATTAAAGTCAGAAAGTGCCGCTCGTATTTTAGATATTTGCATTTTCCTGTCTAACAATTGTAATTGTCTATTGAGATATATTCGTAGCATTTCATTCGACAAAATTTTAGCTACTTTGTAATCATATCCAGTAGAAAAGGCTGGGTCTTTATCTAAAAATGCGCTATCAACACACAATCTGAAATTCGCTTTATATCGAACAAAGTAATAAGAATCTAAGTGAGTTGCTTTCGAACGATAATATTGGTAGAAGTCAAGATTTTGGTCAAAGAAATATTTCAAATTATCCAATTGGCAATGAAGATACTCTCGTTGTACATCATCACTGCCAATCGGACGTTTCATCTCTATTCTTGTTATTTTGTAAAAGTATAAATACCGACTAAGAATGTCTGGCTTTATATCTTTAAAGAAATGAATTTCTTCTTCTTCGTTCTGAAATTCATATTTTACAGTCATGCTCCGCAAGTTATCGAATAAAGGTCGTATGACATCTATCATATGCAAAGCATCCTCCACGCAGACATTTTCATCAATGCCAAGCAACTCCATTTCTTCATTTATTCGATGCAATATTTCATTGATATAATCTTGCATGATTGAATTTCGTTATAATCAGAAATTTGCATTTCGGGGTGTACGTGGAAACGGAATAACATCCCGAATGTTTGTCATGCCTGTAATGAACAGCATCAACCGTTCAAAACCCAATCCAAAGCCTGAATGGGGAACAGTGCCAAATTTGCGTGATTCAAGATACCACCACAGTTTTTCGGTATTCATATTCAATTCTTTCATTCGCTGCAATAATTTTGTATAGTCGGCTTCCCGTTCAGAACCTCCTATGATTTCCCCAATTTTCGGAAATAATACATCCATTGCACGAACTGTTTTCCCATCTTCATTTTGTTTCATATAGAATGCTTTTATCTCTTTAGGATAATCTGTAACAATCACAGGGCGGCGAAAATATTCTTCCACCAAATGACGTTCATGTTCAGCACATAAATCAATTCCCGGTTTTACAGGGTAGTCAAACTGACGCCCGGATTCTTGTAAAATCTCTATAGCTTTAGAATAAGGCAAACGCATAAATTCATTATTTGCAACGAAATGTAATTTATCCATTAAACCATTATCTACGTTGTCATTTAAAAAAGCTAAATCACTTTCGCAATTTTCAAGTGCATAACGGATTAGATATTTCAAAAAGTCCTCTGCCAAATCCATATTGTCGTTAATATCATTAAAGGCAACTTCCGGTTCAATCATCCAAAATTCGGAAAGATGACGGAATGTATTTGAATTTTCTGCCCTAAAGCTCGGGCTAAAGGTGTAAATTGCCCCCAATGCTAACGCACCAAGCTCGCCCTCTAATTGTCCCGAAACTGTTAAATTGGCTGGGGAACCGAAAAAATCATCTTTTAATTCCGTTTTGACTTCAAAGAGTTCTCCTGCTCCCTCACTATCAGATGTTGTTATTATAGGAGTATTGAAATAGAAGAATCCTCTTTCATTGAAATAACGATGTATGGCAAAAGCCATATTATGGCGCATACGAAATATTGCGCCAAAAATATTTGTGCGTAAGCGTAAATGAGCTATTTCCCGTAAATATTCTAAAGAATGTTCCTTTTTCTGTAAGGGGTATTCCTGTGGGTCTGCTATTCCATATACTTCAATATCCCCGGCTATTACTTCTACTTGTTGTTTACCTCCGGCAGACCGGATAAATTTGCCCTTTATACCGATTGCACTTCCTGTAGTAATAGTCTTTAGCATGTTCTTTTCAAACTTTACATGTTCAATCACAATTTGAAGATTGTGTACAGTAGAGCCATCATTTAAAGCAATAAAACTTATATTTTTACTCTGCCGATGCGTACGAACCCAACCTCTCACATAGACATCAATTCCATAAATATCTGATTTTAATAAATCTACGATTCTTATTTTCATAACATTATTCTTTTATGCAATATCTCTAATACTTATAATAAGAGCATTATTAGACGTAAACTTGTCATTAAGAAATAAATCATAATTCAATTCAACACGAATACGGTCATCATATATTTTAAACTGATAAAGCAATGTCCTAACTTTTATATTAATATCTCCATCAGCAGTGATATAATCCGATTCCGTTAATTCCCCATTCAGGAAAGACATTTCAGTAAAAATCGACCCTGTACGATATAAATTAGCTTTTTCCGGGTTGATTATCAGTCGGTTTTCAACAACATGTCCTCCTGCACATAATTCTCGGTATAAAACAGAATGACTACTATCGGAACGTGAATAGTTTCCAATGGCATTAGTTACTATTTTATCCGTATAGTCGTCATAGCGTTGAATATTCTGAACGATTATTCTAACATCCTTTTTCATAAATGAGGCAAGTTTTCACGGTATTGCCGCAAATAAGCTTCATCTTGATTATGGATTTGTTGTTCCAAAAAATGAACCATCTTTTGCTTATCTGTTTTTAAGTTACCACGGACTTGGATTAAGTTAGAAGCTCCATCAGTAGCAAACCTTGCATTTACCGTCAAGCTCTGAATCAGTGTTTTTAACTCCTGCAATTTTTCAATCTCTGTTTCCTCTTTCCAATTTCCTGCTTGAATTTCTTGAAATAGCTGAGAGGTTGGATAGATGGTTAGCATGGAAGCATCTATGATTTGTGGGTGAAGTTGGTTGAAGATTTCCGCAGTTGCCTTTGCGCCAATTTCCCCTCTCCCTGAACCGGAAATACCTGTCAAGTAAAAGAAATTATAGCTCATATCCACCTCTTCTAACTTTTTGCATTGTTCAATAATATCTTTAGACAAATATCCCTTTTTCATAAAAACAAGTGCTTCATCATCTCCCGTTTCAATTCCAAACGTAATTCCATCATAACCGAGGTCTTTCAACTCTTGCAAGTCTTTGACGGATTTCTGGCTAACATCAGTTATTCTTGCAAAACAACCGATGCTCTGACAGTTTGGAAAATATTCATGTACCATCTTCGCCAATGTTTTGAGCTTATCCACACTAAGTACAAAAGGATTAGCTCCTGTAAAGAATACTCTGTCTGCATCTTTATAGTAGTGATTAGCTTCTTTCAAATCTGATTTAACTTCTTCGAGCGGTGACATTCGAAACTTGAAAGGCAAGTCTTCATAAAGAGTACAGAACTTGCATGAATGGTGAGTACATCCTGCTGTAACTTGAATTAAAAGGGAGTATGCCTCATAAGGCGGTCTCCAAATAGTTCCTGTGTAATGCATAATTATTTCTTCTTTTATTTATGTAAACAATGACCAAAAACAGTAGAATATCAACTGTTATTTAGTTTCTTTTTCGATGGCAAAGATATAAATATACTTAGTATAAAAAAAGAAGTTACTTAAACGTTAGGCAGTTACAAAGGGGTAACTATTTTTGCGTATCAGATAGTTACGTGCGAAAAAAAAATAAAAAAAGATGGGAATGGTATTTATAAGGTGATGTAGAGAAGATTTATAAAAAGCACCCGGTGTCCCTCCGGGTGCTTCAACCACAAAAATTTCAATTATAATCTATCTATAATGAAACTTTCTGTGGCAAATATAATGATTTTCATTCTATTTCTTCGGCTTGCCTTTCTTTTCAGGAAACACGAAAGTAACATTAAACTGCCCGTCAAAGGCAAGTGAAGCGTCAAAGACTTTACCATCCCTGTTCTTGAACCCTTTGATTAGCCCGGTTTTCCCGGTAGCCACCAGTTCGGTAATCTGTTTGTCCGTCAGTTGCTTTTCGCTCTTGTTGCGGAAGATGGTAACGGAACAGTCCACATTGGAACATTTGGCGACTTTCGGATAGAAAAGGATGCGTCCGGTCTTGCATTTGGGGCAGATGCAACCACTACCCGAAGCGAAAGAAAGCTGAACGTCCAAAAGTTTAGCCGTGATTTGCCGTGCATATACTTCGATGCCTTTACGGAACGTATCGGGGTTCATTTCGCCGCTTTCTATTTTGGCAAGCGTATTTTCCCACATTCCCGTCATTTCAACGTCTGCTATCTTCTTGTCCCGGATGATATTGTAAACGGCAAGACCTTTCTCGGTCGGGACAAGGTTCTTTTTCTCCCGGACGATATACTGGCGGGAAAACAGCGTCTCGATGATGGCTGCCCGTGTTGCGGGCGTGCCGATACCCGTATCTTTCATGCTGGCTTTCAGGTCGGCGTTTTCCAGTTCCTTGTCTGCGGTTTCCATTGAAGAAAGCAGGCTGCTTTCCGTGTGTAACGGCTTGGGCTTGGTCTGTTTCTCCAACAGTTCAATACCGGAAAGCGGTAAACTATCTCCGTCCTGCATGGCTGGCAAAGTGGCGTTATCTTCTCCGTCCTCTTTCTCGCCGAATACGGCACGCCATCCGGCGGACTTGATTACAGACCCTTTGACCGTGAAAAGCGACCCTGCACATTCCAGCGTTACACTGGTAACGTCTTTGACGCATTTTTCAGAAAAGGCTTCCAACATTCGTCCGGCTATCAGTTCATAGATTGCCTGTTCGTCTGTTTCCAGTTTACCGGGCAGGTTTTCCGTTACTATCAGGGCGTGGTGGTCTGTTACCTTGCCATCGTTCACAGAACGGGAATTTAAGGCTTTACCTTTCATCCCGGCTGCATACCCGGCAAAACGGGCGTACTGTTCCAAATTAACAAGACATTCGGGGATTTCCTCGAATACGTCCTGTGAGATATAACGGCTTCCGGTTCGGGGATAGCTGATTAGTTTACCCTCGTATAACTTTTGTGCGATGGATAGGGTTTTGTCTGCGGAAAAGTTCAGTTTGGTATTCGCTTCTTTTTGGAGCGTGGTTAAATCATAGAGCAAGGGCGGTTCTTGGTTCACTTCCTTACGTTCTACGGTTTTCACCTGAACCGTTTCCGCTTCCTTTATCCTTTGCAGCGTGTCGATGGCGGGCTGCTGCGTATCGTATTTGTCTGCGGATAGTGCGGCAAAGGAAACATTGTCTTTTGCTGCCTGTAATTTCAGTTGCCAATACTTTTGCGGGACAAAGTTCTTGTTCTCTAAAAAGCGGGTACATATCATTGCCAACGTGGGCGACTGTACCCGTCCCAAAGAGAATATTCCTTGTCCGGCTGCCACGCTTAAAGCCTGTGTACCATTTATGCCAATTAAATAATCCGCTTCGCTGCGTGCCTGTGCCGAAAGGAAAAGGTTATCATACAGGCTACCGTCTTTCAGGTTTTGCAGTCCCTCACGGATTGCCTTGTCCGTAAGGCTGCTTATCCATAAACGGACAAAAGGCTTGTTGCATCCGATATACTGGTAGATGTAGCGAAAGATAAGTTCTCCCTCTCTCCCTGCATCGGTGGCGACAATTATCTTATCCGACTGGTCGAATACGTCTTTGATTACCTTTAGTTGTTTCAATGCGCCGGGGTCTGCCTTGTACCCTTTTTCCGCTTTCACCTGCCGGGGTGCAAGTTGAAAACTATCCGGGATAATAGGCAGACTTTCCCGGCGGAAACTCTGTATGCCGTAGGCTTCCGGCATTGCCAAACCTACAAGATGCCCGAAAGCCCATGTAACGAGATACCCGTTACCTGAAAGGTAGCCATCCTGTTTTTCATTCGCTCCTAAAATGCGGGCAATGTCCCTTGCCACGCTTGGTTTTTCTCCGATTACTGCAATCATTCTAATTTCGATTTTAATTGTTCTACTTCTTTTTGTCTTAGGATTTTCCGGTCATAGTAGATGTGATAGCCATCTACATAAAATTGTCGGTTCTGCTCGTCTATGGTTTTACAGTCTGTTTTGAAACAGACAAGGGTAAACAGGGCGAAACCGACAACCGGGATAAGGATTAATACTGCTATCATCTTTTGCGTCCCCTGCTTTGTTTGGGTTTGTCCGTCTGCTCCTGCTTCTCCTTTTTATCCTGCTTGGTCTTTTGTTTTTCAGTGGGCTTGTCCTGCCCCTTTTTCAAGGGTTCTTTTACTTTCTTGGTGGCTTCGTTGGTCTTGCCCTCCGAATTGACCGCTACCTGTGTACGGTTCTTGCTGGCGGGGGTAATTTCTTTCACGGCGGAACGGTCAAAACTGGGATTGTCACTGTAAAAGCCTAACTTCTTCTTATCATGGTTCACCTGAATATAAGCATCGTATTCGACCCCTCTCCGGTCTTTCAGCCCGGCAACAAAAATGGTCTTGTCATTGACTAAATCCTGCTGTTGCTGGCGGGATAGCTCTATTCCTGAAATGCTCTTGGGAATGGTTACACCGTCACTGGTGACAAGGCTGTTCTGCTGCGTCTGTTTCTGTCCTTGCTCCTGTGACTGTTTGGCATTGGGATAGATAAATTCCAGACTTTTCTTGTCGGCATTGACCTGAACGGTTGCGGAAAAGGGGGTTTTACGGTTGGAAATCATATTTTCAAGGAATACCCCTTTTCCCTCTCGTAAGGCTTCCTTTTGTTCCTTATTCAGTTTGACACCTTTTATTTCATCGGGTATTTGGACGCTGCTTGCACGCATGGAAACCAGTTCGTTTGTCACTTTATCCACACTGACGAAAGAGGGTATCATTTCTCCAGTGATATAGTTTTTCAGGTTCACTATCCGTCCCATGTTTCCCGTTTCAAGAAGATTGGCTTTATCCTCTTTAGAAAATTCATGCCCGAAGAACGGGCGTTCAAGTTCCGGCTTTTGTCGGATGCCGTGTATAGCCAAAACTACATTCCCGTCTTTGTCGTGCCGGAAAGATAGGCGTGCGTCCATCTTCATAATGGCGGAATTGTAGTTTCCCGAAATGGTGAACGCTCCGGGTGACTTATAGCCCCTTAACATGGGTTCTAAAGCCTTTGCCTTTTCAAGCTGTTCTTTGGATAGCCCGAAGTTCTTCAGGGCTTCCCAGTCCACCTTGTCGGGGTCGATGTAATATTTGCTTTTGTCGGGTTGCTGCGGTGCTTGTGCTGTTGCTCCCGCTTCTTTGGCTGGCTGCTGCCCGTTTTGGGTTTCCTGCTGTTCTTTCTTCGCTTCCTGCTTCACGGTTTCAGGTGTCACCCGGTAACACTCTATGTCCGCTTCATTTTCCGGTGTAGGGTTGTTGAAGTTATCCCTGATTATCGGCTCGATTTTGGGAAGTTCCAACTTCGGGATTTTGAAGAAGTTGAAGCGGGTCGGGTTCTTCAACTGGTTCATCATGTTGGAAAAGAAATTGGAAAAGAAATCACCGTGACGGTCGAATTTCAATAGTTCACTATTGTTCTCCGGCGGTACGGTTTGAAGTTCCCCGTTTTCATCCACGCCTTTTACTGCGCTGATTGTCTTTTTCTCCTTATCCAGTACAAGAAGAATATCCATCATCTGTTCGTCAGTGGTGGATTGGTTGGCTGTGTTTATATCCATAACTTTTTGAATTTTAGTGAGTAAATAAAATTTTCGGAAGTAAAAGTACGGATGAAATAGAGTATATTTAAGGATTTGGGAACGGGTGGCTTCATTAGTCCTCGTTCGTCCCTATTTGTCCTCACAAATTCTAAAAAGAGGATTAACACTTAACATATATGATAATATTCTCTAATTACCATATTCCCATGTTCATGCGTTTGCTAAAAAATATTTTTTTAGCAAGAAACATTCTTTCATTTAGGAAAATGGTCTTATATTTGTGAAACATAAAAGGAATATGGTTGTTATGAGAACTCATCTCACATCACAGGATGAGATTATCATATACAAAGTTAAGTATATAAGTCAGTTATGTATTTCACTTTTATGCTAGTCAAAATATAAACAATGTAATTATTCAATAATATGGCAAAGTCTGAATATGACCGTTATAGTTTAAAAGAGAATCTACTTCGTAAGATATTGATACGTATAGATTATACGGGCGTGACTACGATTGACAACTGGATAGAGTCTATAAAAACTGGCTTTGTAAAAAAACACTTCGATAGGTATATTAGACATTTGAATAATAATGCAAGAGTTGATTTGTCTAAATTAGGAGATATTTCGAAATCTCTCTCTATTCCGATTACTGAAATTGTAAGAGAACCTATTCATACATTTACAGAAAGTAAATTTATAGAAAGAGAAGATAAAGTTCAATTAGATATAACGAGTTTTTATACTATTATATCTATTGACTGTATAAACTATAAGAATATAGATTTATATTTAGATTTTACAAAAAATTTAATAACCAGTTTATTAGAGTCTGATACTTATATCCAAATTAAAAGGGTTGGAATTAGGAAAATAGGTGGGACAGAATTTAATAATAGGGAAGATATCTATAAAGTCTATGAAGAAAATCAATTTCTTTGCAAATTAATAGATGACCATAATATTGAAATAGCGAATAGAGAATATACCGATAGATTTTTAAAGAAAAACCCAGATGTAAAAATAAACTACTCACGATTATGTAGGGCTATTAGCATTCAAGGTGAAACTAAAATACAAGTTATTTTAGATATAGATGGTTATGTAGATGATAGTATTATTTTAAAGAATAACTATCAATTTCCAAAGGATTTACACGATGTATTATCAATAAATATAAATAATTATTTATTTGAATTATTTAAAAAATCAGTACAAGAAGAATACTTGAAAAAACATGGACATATTGGATAATGAAATAGAGCAACTATTTGATTCTATTTTTTCTAATGAACAAAAAGATAAAATAGAACATTATGAGAATTTTAATAAAAGTTATTCGGCTGAATTATTTTCTCTAATTGCAGAAAGCAATTCGGTTGATACTTCTTTTGAGGTTATAGAAACAAGCATATCTATATCTGCTAATGACTATTTACTCTCTCAAAAGAATATTCTCAAAATAATCAACGAATAGAAATGCCTGATATAAAAATATCAAAGTGTAAGAACTTACTTGTCAAGGTATTCATTATTGGCTACTCCCTTAGAGGAGAAAGCATAGTTGTACTATTTATTGACAAAGAATATCAAAACAATGTTTTGTACTCTATTGTTATTGATTGTTTTACTTACAAAAAATTGAATAAAACAGAAGAAATTCTAAACACATACGGTATATCACAAATAGATATGTTGTGTTGGTCACACCCTGATTTAGACCATACCAAAGGTATAGATATTATTATAAATAAATTCTGTAAAGAAACTACAAAAATTATGCTTCCTCAAGGATTAAATGGGAAAGAATATGATGTAATAGACTATAACAAAGGAGATATTGAAATTGTAGAAAAAGTTATAAAATTAAATCATAGAAAAAAGAAAGTTCAACTAACCGCATCTGTAACGCCAACTCTTTATCAACCAATGGAAGAATTAAACTTTATAGACTATCCAGATAAAATACCAGTTAACATTCATGCTTTATCACCTCATTCCACATTAATAAATGAAAGAATTGGCGGAGATAAAACAATAGAAAAAAATGAATTATCTACAGTCTTATTTGTTGAAGTAGGTAATTTCTATAAATTTGTTTTTTGCAGTGATATTGAAAATTATTCTATTGATAATATAAGACAATCTTGCTTTGACGATGCAGTTTTAGTAAAGATACCACATCACACTTCCATGACTTCTAATAATTTATTATCAATGTTAATCAATAGAGATAATAATATGCTGGGATGTACAACTGTATATACCACACACAAACTACCTAATCCATTACTTCTTAATGAGTATAAAAGTATTTGTTCGCAAGTTCATACTACTGGAACTAAAAAAGGAAATACAATAAATTATGGTATAGTAGAATATACATTTGACTTTTATGATAAAAAAGCAATCACAATAAAATGCCATGGGCATGCAGAAAGAGTTAATTAATAGCACATACAGTTTATAAAACTCTTAATTTGTAAAATCACTCTTACTACTATATTTGGTAATAAGAGTGTTCTTTGTTTTAGTAATCTTTAAATATTGGCTTTATTCTTCAGTTTTAATCAAGTGACATAAATTAGGGTCATTCTTAATCCTTTCCATTTCATCCGTGACAATCTGCTGTACTTCCTGCTTGACCCGGTTGTAGTTTGCCTGTATTTCTTCCTGCATCCGGTCGTTCCCGTCCTCGTCCCTGAAATCTATGATTTGGGGCAGCTTCTTATAGTTGGCTGTTTCCCTTTTCACTTGCTCGTTATCCACCACAATTTCCGCATGGAATATTTTCTGCTCGATGCGTTCATCGAAATTGTCACTGACCGCACCCACGAACATACCCTGCGTTAAGTTGGATATTTTACTGGGTGGTATCAAACTATCCATCTGCGTACTGATAGAGGTTGATTTATCATTCCGGTTGATAGTCATGCTTTGGCGTTTTTGCAGTACCTTTCCGAAACGGTCTGAAAGCGTTTTAGCCGTTTCAGAAACCACCTGACCGCTAAAGATATTTCCTACTGTATTTTCGATTACTTTGCTTTCCTTGTCCCCATAATCCCGGCGTAACTGGCTGAAATCCTGAAAGCCCAAACAGACCGCTACTCGGTTGCTTCGTGCCGTTGCTATCAGGTTATCCAGTCCCCGAAAATAGATGGTCGGTAGCTCGTCAATGATTACAGAACTTTTTAGTTGGTGCTTTTTGTTTATCAGCTTCACGATACGGGAATTATACAGTCCCAGCGCACAGGAATAGATGTTTTGACGGTCGGGATTATTGCCTACCACCAAAATCTTAGGTTCTTCCGGGTTGTTTATATCCAGTGAAAAATCATCACCTGTCATTACCCAATACAGGGCGGGTGAAATCATCCTTGAAAGCGGAATTTTAGCGGATGCAAGCTGCCCCTGCAACTGGTCTTGGGCATTACTTTCCCATGCGTCCATGAACGGTGAAAGGTAGTTTTCCAGTTCGGGATAACTGGTTAAAATAGTGAACGTATCGGCATATTTCTTGTTCAGGAACTCGATAGCGTGCGGGAACGTACAATACTTGCCACCCTGATAGATTTTCAAAAACCAAATGATGGAAGCCAGTAGGATAATCGGGCTTTCCACAAAGAAATCTCCCTGTTTGGTTATCCAAGAGCGATTCAAATTTAACATGATAGTATAACTGGCTTCGTATGCGTCCGAAATATCTGTCATGAATGCCGGATTTATCGGGTTGCATCGGTGGCTTTTGCGTGGATCGTCAAAGTTAATCATGTAAAAGGTGGGCTTTACTTTGTACCCGTCCAAATGATTAATTAAGTGATTGTAAGCTATCTCCGAAAGGTCAGGAAATTTATAGTCATAAATATAAACAGCAAAGCCTTTTTCGATTTGCTGTTTGATGTAATTATTGACTATCGCATACGATTTTCCCGAACCGGGTGTACCTAAAACCATGCTTGCCCTGAACGGGTTTACAATGTTTATCCATCCGTCATTCCATTTCTTTTTATAGTAGAAACGGGTCGGCAGGTTGATAGAATACTCGTTTTCTATCAGGCGTGTTTCCTGTGCAAAACTTTCATTTTCCAAATTGAACACATCATCCATCAGGTTATTTTTCAACAAGCGGGAAATCCATACTCCGGCAGCAAGTAGCGAAAGATACCCGGCGGTCATGGTAAAGATATACAATGTCGTGTTTGCTGCCAGTGGCAACGGCAGAACCAACAGCCACCAGTTCAGGAAAAACAGGATAAAACCGATTGTCAGAAACATATAAATCCTGTTCCATGTGATTTTTTCCTCTTTCACTCCCTTTGTACCCAAACAGGAAAGCGAAAGGAATACCACCGAAAAGAGTTTGGTGTACAGGATATTGGAGAACAGCCCGGCGGTACGTTGGAAGTTCAGCAGGATTTTATCGACTACCCCGATATTGATACCCCACTGACGGAACGACTGGTAACAAAACCAATAAATGTTTATCACTACAAATAAAATACTGATTGCCCGCATAAAGTCCATGACCTTTGCAAGACCTCTTAAATCATCTTCATTCTGCATAATTGAAATTTCTAAGGATTACTAAATACGTTTTTGTTTCTTCTTATTTTTCTTCTTGGGTGGTGGAACTTGGCTGTTGTCGGGTGGCGTATCGTTCCCACCGGATAACAGGCTGAACAGTCCCGCAATGGCATTACCCGTGCCCTCTGAAAGTTGTCCGACCTGCTGGTGCGGATGGCTTTCTTCGGGGGAATACTCCCGAACGTCCTGTTTACTGTTTCCCGTCAAACTGCGGGAGCCTGTAAACAGGTCGTTGAACACATTGGCGGAAAAGTCCTTGCCCAACCGAGAACCGTTCAGGACGGTACGGCTTTCGTGGTCGATAAATGTTACACCGTATATCCTGCCCGTATCGTTCTGCCGGAACAGTACATCTATGCCTTTTGCTTTCAGATCTGCAACCAACTGTTCCCGGTTGCGGGCGGATTTCATCACTGCGCCGACCGTCCGGCGGGTGCGTTCTTTCAGGTTCTTGTCCTGAATGTCCTTTGTGGATTTCTTGATACGCCGCTGGATGGCTTCGTAACCTACCGACTTACCCAAAGAGGAAGATTTGAACGGGTTTCCCTGCTTTTCTCCCTTGTCATTTGTCGCCGAATAGACAATGCCGTTATAGGGTTTGCCGTTCACTTCCCCTTTCACTTCCTCCGCCTGTACATTATATATAGATAGCAGAGCTTTGTATTCCGTAAAACTCTGGAAACGATAACTGCTGGCAAGGGCTTTTACTGTATTGGATAGCTGGTGCTTTACGTCCCCTGCCCGGTAGTCCACCTTTTTAAGTTCGGGGCGTTCGGTTGCCTGTTTCTTCTCTGCCGGATGCAGCCCGTACTTCTGTTCCAGTTCACGGGTGATTTGCTTGCTGCGGATATGCTCGAACTTGTCGTTTATCTTTTTGCCCGTTTCATCCACCCGGATGGAAACGATATGTATATGATGCCTTGCAATATCTTCGTGCTTGTAAACCACATACGGCTGGTTGCCGTACCCCAACTTATCCATATATTCTTTGGCTATATCCGCAAGCTGGCTGTCGGAAAGCACATCATCCGGGTGCGGGTTCAGGGAGATATGGATAATCGGTTTTTCCGTTTTCAGGTCTGCGGGCAGGTGCATATCGAAGCATTCCATACAACGCCGAATGCTGAAATTTCCGTCCTCACTTTCAAACATACGGTTGCTTAAAAGTACCTTTCCTTGCTCTTCATCCACCTTGTTTTGGTTGTAGGAAAGCGCACCGAACAGAGAACTGCCTACGCTTATCTTTGCAACCATCTTGTTTCAAACTCACGGGTCAGTTCAATAATTTGGCGGTTCAGGTCGGCAAGCTCCATCGTTGCCTTTTCCAGTTTATAGAGAAAAGCGAGAGCTTTCTTCTCTGAAAAATTGGCATTAAGAGCCTTTACCACCTGATTATAATTCACGGCAATACCCCTGAACTGGGAATATAAAGCGGTCAGCCGGGTATAATATTCGACTGCCGCCTTGTCGATTTTAATCACTTTGAACGGCTCGCCGAAGATACGGGCGGTGATAAAATGTGCTTTGGTGCGCATACCCGACTGGTCGAACAACGCCAAAAAGCGGGCGTGGTCTACCGCATTAAAGCTGACAGAGTACCGGAACACCGCCGGGTCTGCTTTGGGCTTCCGCCCTGCGCCACCTGAACGGTGCGCTTTTTCATTTTCCTGTTTCATGCTATATTTTTTTAAGGGTTACGACTTCGGAGTGACCCTATCCCGGCTTCGTCCGGGCAAGGCGTTCAAAGCTGCTGAAAGAATTTCGAGCAGCTTTGGACACACCTTGCTATTTGCCAGTGCAAATAAAAATCCGCCTACGGACGGATTGGGGTTAGCAGAGATTGGAACGCTCCCGGCGGCGGGGGCTTGGTTAGCCTGACCGATACCTTTCGGTTGCAAAGTAACGGGTATTAAAAATGCTGTGAAATAGCGGGTTATAGGACAAATGAGGACAAACGAGGACATTTGAGGACACATCTCGAAACGGGTTGTTTTTCTACGTTTATTTGTCCCGGATTTAAGAAAGAAAGCAATATGGACGGATGGGAATATGTAACGGCAAGCGGACGGAAAGAAAGCGGTTTTGCAATCTTGAAAACAAGATTGCAATCTTTCAAGAAAGCAGGAAAGCAAAACGGATGGAATGATTGAAAGCAAACAATCATTCCATCGGGAAAGCAAACTGTCTGCAAAGAAAACAAGCTGTCTTGATGGAATGAATGAAAACAAAGAAGCAAGAAAGAAAACAGGCTTTGCAGAAAGAAGTCATTCCAGCTTTTGAGCTTTCAACATGGAACGAAAGAAAACCATCCGTCCATCTGTATGGATGGAATGAAATAAAGATGTATCACAATAATTCAAAATGACAATGAAGAAAGAAACCTTGTATGTGGCTTTCTCCACCCAAAAGGGCGGGGTCGGCAAAACAACATTCACCGTCTTGGTGGCGAGTTACCTGTATTACCTCAAAGGGTATAATGTGGCGGTCGTGGATTGCGACTACCCGCAGCATTCTATTTCCGCCATGCGCAAACGGGATGCCGAACAGGTGAACGGCGATGATTATTACAAACGGCTTGCTTTCAGCCAGTTCAAGACACTGGGAAAGAAAGCGTACCCGGTGCTTTGCAGTTCGCCGGACGAAGCGATAAAAACGGCGGATGAATTTCTTGTGTCTGCCGGGATGGATTACGATGTGGTCTTTTTCGACCTGCCCGGAACGGTGAACAGTGAGGGCGTTATCAATTCCCTTTCAGGGGTGGATTATATTTTCACCCCCATAGCCGCCGACCGGGTAGTATTGGAAAGCAGCCTTTCCTTTGCGGTGGCTATTCATAAACTGCTGGTAAAAAATGAAGCGTGCCGACTGAAAGGGCTGCACCTGTTTTGGAACATGGTAGATGGACGAGAAAAAACAGACCTGTACACCCTGTATGAGCAGACCATCAGGGAACTGGAACTACCCCTTATGAAAGTATTTATCCCGGACACCAAAAGGTTTAAAAAGGAACTGGACGCACAGCGTAAAACCGTGTTCCGTTCTACGCTGTTCCCGGCAGACAAACGGCTGGTAAAGGGCAGCAACATGGAAGAACTGATAACCGAAATCGCATACCTTATAAAACTGTAACGACATGGCAAAGCAAAGCGGCGGGAAACCGCAAATAGACGAGGATTTTATGAAAGAGATTATTTCACAGGGCTTACCCGTGAAGAAACAGGAAACGCCAATGGTGGCAATACCAACGGAAGTGAAAACTAAAGCGGAAACACCCGACATCCCGGCAAACATACCTGAACAAGAACCGAAACGGGAAACGGAAACGGCAAAGGAAGAAAAGGCGGTAAAAGAACCTGCCCGCCGGAAAAAGAACGCTCCGGGCGATTACCGGGAAACCTATTTCATGCGGGTGGACTTGACCGACCGCCAGCCGTTATATGTCAGCCGTACCACACACGAAAAGCTGATGAAGATAGTAACCGTTATCGGCGGGCGCAAGGCGACCGTCAGCAGCTATGTAGAAAATATCCTGCTCCGGCATTTCGACCAGTATCAGGACGAGATAAACGAACTGTACGAAAGTAAATTTGAAAAGCCGTTCTGATATGTTGAAGTGGTTTATTATCGGAACACTCCTGTATTACGCCGTTCTCTTATGGCTATACCGGGATAGCTTGGGGACATGGTTCACGGGTGGGAAAAGAGAGCCGGAACAACCGGAAAGCAAACCGACCGTGAAAACCGGAAACGGGGATTCTCTTGTAGGCGCAAGCCGTTACCGGGTAGGACAAATGAGGACAAACGAGGACACCTTAGGACACCTTTCAAAAGGGGTTGATAATGCTTCTATATTTGTCCCGCAAAGCGATGAAACGGTGATTGAAACGCCTATCCCGCAAGCGATTGAAACCGAGTTTGAAATGGAATTTGAAACGGAAGATGCGGAAGAACCGGACGTTTCGCCGGATGAAATCGAAGCGGAAGAAATCGCCTGCTACATGGGTGACGGTGAACCGGAAATGGCACAGGGTATCACACAGGGTGAGCTGGGGCAAATGGTTCAGGTCATTCAGGTTAAACAAGCATCCGAAGCGGAAGAACGGCAAGCGGTACAGACCATCTGCCGGACGGAAACAAACCTGTTTCATTCACTGGTGGAACAGATTAACGGGGGCAGGTCACGGGTAGCGGAACTTTTACAAAAACATGAGATACCCGTACCCGCTACTGTCCCGGCTACCGGAAATGATGAAATGGCAGCCTTTGACATGAACGATTTTCTTTAATAGTAAACTTTAAATAATAAGATGATGAAACAAAGAGATTACGGTTAAACAGACCTTTCCGAAAACGGGGAACACTCCCCGCAACCACAAAAATTCAATTATTAATCACTCCGCCGGGCGGACTATCCAACCGTCCGGCAATTAAAAAATCAATGTATTTATAATGAAAAAGAAAGTTCTCTTTTCGGTAGCCGTTCTTATGGCTGCATCCTCCGCTTTTGCGCAAGGTAACGGCATGGCGGGTATTACAGAAGCTACCAATATGGTAACAAGTTATTTCGACCCGGCGACAAAATTAATTTATGCCATCGGTGCGGTGGTGGGCTTGATTGGCGGCGTGAAAGTCTATGGCAAGTTTTCTTCGGGCGACCCCGACACCAGCAAAACGGCGGCTTCGTGGTTCGGTGCGTGTATCTTCCTGATTGTGGCTGCCACCATCCTACGCTCGTTCTTCCTATAAAAAGAAAAGAGCATGGCAAACTATCCGATTAACAGGGGAATAGGCAAGCCAGTTGAGTTTAAAGGGTTGAAAAGCCAGTATCTTTTCATTTTTGCGGGCGGGCTGTTAGCCCTGTTCGTGCTTTTCATCATCATGTACATGGTAGGCATTAACCAGTGGGTGTGCATCATCTTCGGCGTTACTTCGGCAACGCTGCTTGTATGGCTCACATTCCGGTTAAACGAAAAGTACGGGACACACGGGTTAATGAAATTGTCCGCACGCAAAAGCCACCCTTTCCATATCATCAACCGCAAAGCCATATCCCGATTATTCCATTTAAAACAAGCATCGAAATGAGAAATATATTAAAAGCTACCACGCTGGAAAACAAGTTTCCACTGTTCACGGTGGAAAACGGCTGCATCGTTTCCAAAGATGCCGACATAACGGTGGCGTTCCGGGTGGAACTGCCCGAACTGTTCACCGTTACGGCAGCCGAATACGAAGCGATACATTCCGCTTGGAACAAGGCGGTAAAGGTGCTGCCCGATTACAGCATCGTACATAAACAGGACTGGTTCATCAAAGAGAACTATGCGCCTGACATCCAAAAGGATGATTTAAGTTTCCTTTCCCGTTCCTTTGAACGGCATTTCAATGAACGTCCGTTCTTAAACCATACCTGCTATTTGTTCCTGACGAAAACAACAAAGGAACGCAGCCGGATGCAGAGTAATTTTTCTACCCTTTGCCGGGGCTTCCTTGTCCCCAAAGAGATAAGGGACAGGGAAACGGTTACAAAGTTCCTCGAAGCTGTGGGGCAGTTTGAAAGCATTATGAACGATAGCGGTTTCATTACCCTTACCCGCCTGAACTCGGACGAAATCACCGGAACAAGGGAAACGGCGGGTATCGTGGAGAAATACTTTTCACTCTCACAGACCGACACCACCACACTGAAAGATATTTCACTGGGTGCAGACGAAATGAAGATTGGCGACAATATCCTTTGCCTGCATACCCTTTCGGATGCGGAAGATATGCCGGGCAAGGTGGGAACAGATACCCGCTATGAAAAGTTATCCACTGACCGGAGCGATTGCAGATTGTCGTTCGCTTCTCCGGTTGGGGTGTTACTTTCCTGTAACCATATCTATAACCAGTACATCTTCATTGACGACCATACGGAGAACCTGAAACAGTTTGAAAAGATGGCTCGCAATATGCACTCCCTTTCCAAATACAGCCGTGCCAATCAGATTAACAAGTCTTGGATAGAGGAATATTTGAACGAAGCCCATTCACAGGGGCTTATCTCCGTCCGTTGCCATTGCAATATCATGGCTTGGAGTGACGACCGGGACGAACTAAAGCATATCAAAAATGATGTGGGGTCACAACTCGCACTTATGGAGTGCAAACCCCGCCACAACACCACCGACACGCCGACCCTGTTTTGGGCGGGAATACCCGGCAATCAGGCGGACTTCCCGGCGGAAGAAAGTTTCTACACCTTTATAGAACAGGCTCTTTGCCTGTTCACCGAAGAAACTAACTACAAAAGTTCGCTTTCTCCCTTTGGTATCAAGATGGTGGATAGGGTCACAGGAAAGCCGTTGCACATTGATATTTCAGACTTACCCATGAAGCGGGGTATTATTACCAATCGCAACAAGTTTATACTTGGGCCGAGTGGTAGCGGCAAGTCATTTTTTACCAACCACATGGTGCGCCAGTATTACGAACAAGGGGCGCACGTCCTGCTGGTCGATACCGGAAACAGTTACTTGGGACTATGTGAAATGATAAATAAGAAAACGCACGGGGAAGATGGGATATATTTCACCTATACCACTGAAAACCCGATAGCGTTCAATCCTTTCTATGTGGAAGATGGAGTATTCGATATTGAAAAGAAAGAGAGTATCAAAACGCTTATCCTGACCTTATGGAAAAGGGATGATGAAGCACCCACACGGGCGGAAGAAGTGGCTTTGTCGAACGCCGTAAGTTCCTATATCGAACTGATTACTAAGGACAGTTCGGTTACTCCCTGCTTCAATACGTTCTACGAATATGTGAAAACCGACTACCGGGAACACCTGCAAGAAAAGAACGTCCGGGAAAAGGATTTCGATATAGATAACTTCCTGAATGTATTAGAACCTTACTACAAAGGGGGCGAATACGACTACCTGCTGAACTCTGACAAGGAGCTTGATTTGTTGCATAAACGCTTCATTGTTTTTGAGTTGGATAATATCAAAGACCATAAAATCCTGTTCCCGATTACTACGATTATCATCATGGAAGTATTCATCAACAAGATGCGTAAACTAAAGGGTATCAGGAAATTAATATTAATTGAAGAAGCATGGAAAGCGATTGCATCGGCGAATATGGCGGATTACATAAAATATTTGTACAAAACTGTCAGAAAGTATTTCGGTGAAGCGATTGTAGTCACACAGGAAGTGGAAGATATTATATCTTCTCCCATTGTAAAAGAGAGTATTATAAATAATTCGGATTGTAAGATACTGCTCGACCAAAGGAAATATCTTAATAAATTCGATAGCATACAGAACCTTTTGGGACTGACCGACAAGGAACGTTCACAGGTTCTTTCCATCAACCTTGCCAATCATCCCAGCCGGAAATACAAGGAAGTTTGGATAGGCTTAGGCGGTACACAGTCCGCCGTATATGCCACAGAAGTGAGTTTGGAAGAATATTTTACATACACGACCGAAGAAACGGAAAAGATGGAACTTTTCGCCTTATCAGAAAAGTTAGGTGGCAACCTCGAACTGGCTATCAAACGGCTTGCCGAAAGCAAGCGCAATCCCGAAAAATAATCAATCAACAATTTAATAATCAATCAGTATGAAACATTTAAAATTCTTGTTTCCGGTGCTGTTATGCACCTTGTTACTGGGGCTTTCCTCCTGTAAGGAAACGAACGCCGACCGTCTTAGGGCGATGCGTGGCGACTGGGTAAGCGTAAAGAACCGTCCGGCGTTCTCTCTTTTTGAGGAAAACGGACATTACCGGGTAACGACCTATCGAAAGACCTACCGGGGGACTATCCAAACGGAAACCTATCAGATTTCAGAACAGGACGGAAACCTATTCATTGAAACAGGGCTTTCCGTCCTGCTGACCTACGACAAGGAGAACGACCGGATGCTGCTTTCACCCGGCGGAGAATATAAACGAAGTAACCAACCAATAAAGAAATAAGCGTATGAGAACAAAGATTATAATGCTGCTTGTAATAGGCAGTTTGTTTGCTGTTCGGGCAAACGCACAGTGGGTGGTGAGTGACCCCGGCAACTTGGCGCAAGGGATTATCAATGCGTCAAAGAACATCGTGCAGACATCATCCACCGCACAGAATATGGTAAAGAATTTTCAAGAAACGGTAAAGATTTACCAACAGGGTAAGGAATACTACGACAGGCTTAAATCAGTGCATAACCTTGTGAAAGATGCCCGAAAGGTGCAAAAGTCCATCCTGCTTATCGGGGAGATTTCCGACATCTACGTGAACAGTTTTCAGAAGATGCTTTCGGATGAGAACTATACACCGGACGAACTTTCCGCCATTGCCTACGGATATACCCAACTGTTGCAGGAAAGTTCCGATGTGCTGGAAGAAATGAAAAGCGTGGTGAATATCAACGGGCTTTCCATGTCGGACAAGGAACGCATGGATGTTATCGACCGGACGTATAACGCCATCAGGAATTACCGGGACTTGGTGAGTTACTACACCCGCAAAAATATTTCCGTTTCCTACCTGCGGGCGAAAAAGAAAAAGGACACCGACCGGGTAATGGCTTTGTACGGCTCGGCGGATGAACGTTACTGGTAACTTCTAAAAATAAGTAGTATGTTATTAGCAATCGAATTTGATAACCTGCATCAGATTTTACGAAGTCTGTACACGGACATGATGCCTTTATGTGGGAACATGGCGGGGGTAGCCAAAGGAATAGCGGGACTGGGGGCTTTGTTCTATGTGGCTGCCAAAGTATGGCAGTCGCTCGCCAGTGCCGAACCGATAGACGTTTACCCACTTCTGCGTCCCTTTGTGGTAGGTTTCTGTATTATGTTCTTCCCGACTTTTGTATTGGGTACAATTAACAGCGTGATGTCGCCAGTAGTCAAGGGCTGTAACAACATGCTCGAAACGCAGACTTTCGATATGAACGCCTATCGGGAGCAAAAGGACAAGCTGGAATATGAAGCGATGGTGCGTAATCCCGAAACGGCTTACCTTGTTTCGGATGAAGCATTTGACAAGCAGATTGACGAACTGGGGTGGTCTGCCAAAGATATTGCCACAATGGGCGGTATGTACATGGATAGGGCAGCCCACAATATCAAGCAATCCGTCCGGGACTGGTTCAGGGAACTTTTGGAACTGCTCTTTCAGGCGGCAGCCCTTGTGATAGATACTATCCGAACCTTTTTCTTGATTGTCCTTGCCATACTGGGTCCGATAGCCTTTGCCATCAGCGTGTACGATGGCTTTCAGGCGACACTGACCCAATGGATAACAAGGTACATTTCCGTTTACCTGTGGCTGCCTGTTTCAGACCTGTTCAGCTCCATTCTTGCCCGAATACAGGTGCTAATGCTCCAAAAAGATATTCAGGAACTATCAGACCCCAATTTCATACCGGACGGAAGTAACAGCGTGTACATCATTTTTATGATAATCGGTATCATCGGTTACTTCACCATCCCCACCGTATCGAACTGGATTATTCAGGCGGGCGGAATGGGTAACATGAGCCGGAATATAAACAGTGCGGCTAACAAGACAGGTAGCGGTGTCGGGGCAGTGGCAGGGGCAGCAACCGGGAACGCTGGCGGCAGGGTCGGCGGTAAACTAATCAAAAGTAACCAATAAATAAAAATCAAGATGGAATTTAAAAGTTTAAAGAACATTGAAACCAGTTTCAAACAGATACGTCTTTTCGGGATTGTGTTTGTCGTCATGTGTACCCTGATAACGGGTTATGCCGTTTGGAACTCCTATACGTTTGCCGAAGCGCAACGGCAGAAGATTTATGTGCTGGACGGTGGCAAATCGTTGATGCTTGCGCTTTCGCAAGACCTCTCACAAAACCGTCCGGTCGAAGCAAGGGAACACGTGAAGCGTTTTCACGAACTCTTTTTCACGCTCTCACCGGATAAGAACGCTATCGAAAGTAATATCAAACGGTCGCTGTTCCTTGCCGACAAGAGCGCATTCAATTATTACCGTGACCTCTCGGAAAAGGGATATTACAACCGTATAATCTCCGGTAACATCAGCCAGACCATACGGATAGACAGTGTTTCATGCAATTTCGATGTGTACCCCTATGCGGTGGCGACTTATGCCCGCCAAATGATTATCCGTGAAAGCAGCGTGACGGAAAGAAGCCTTGTCACCCGTTGCCGGTTATTGAACGCTGTGCGCTCGGACAATAACCCGCACGGCTTTATCATGGAAAGTTTCGAGATAACGGAAAACAAGGATTTGAACACCATAAAGCGGTAAGCCATGATACGGAAAATTCTCTCTCCGGTGAATCAGGCGATTACCCATGTCCAGGACTGGGCGGATGAAAAACTCCGCTGCCTGTGCGGGCGCATGACACCGGAAATAAGGCTGGCGGTAATCCTGCTTATGCTCCTGTTCTTCGGCGGGCTATCCATCTACTTTACGGTATCATCCATTTACCGGATAGGCAAAGAGGATGGCGAAACCATACGGATAGAGCATATCAGGCAGTTACAGCTACAAGGTAAAGACAGTACGAACATTTTTAATCAGTCAGACAATGGAAGAAAAAGAAGTGAAGAATGAAGTTCCCGCACCGGAAACGGACAGGAAGAAAGAACCTGAAAAACATGTAAAGGAAAAAAAGGAACTGACCCCGCAGCAGATACAGCAACGAAAGAAGATGCTGGTTTATCCGCTTATGGGACTGGTATTCTTGGGGTCTATGTACCTGATTTTTGCACCGTCCGACAAGGACGAAACAAAGGTGGAAAGCGTGGGCGGATTTAACGCCGATATTCCGCAACCCAAAGGGGACGGGATAATCAGCGATAAAAAGACCGCCTACGAACAGGAACAGATGGAGAACAAACAGGCGGACAAGATGCGCTCCTTACAGGATTTTGCCTTTTCACTCGGAGAGGAAAACGGGAACGGGGAAGATTTGACCCTGATAGATGATGCTCCGGCGGAAAAGCCGAAAACCAATGTAATAGACTTCGGGGCGGGTGCGCCGAACAATAGCCGTTCCTCTATCCAATCATCGGCGACGGCTTACCGGGACATGAACCGTCAGTTAGGCAGTTTCTACGAAACGCCGAAAGAGGACAAGGAAAAAGAGGAACTCAAACGGCAGGTGGAAGAACTTACCGCCCGGCTCGATGCCAAAGAAAACGTGGCGGGCAGCATGGATGAACAGGTGGCTCTTATGGAAAAATCCTACGAGCTTGCCGCCAAATATATGAACGGACAAAGTTCACAGCCGGGACAGATTGCACAGGTTACGCCATCCGCTCCTGTTCAGGGAAGTGGAAATGCCACACCTGTAAAATCGGTATCGGACAGGACGGTTTCAGGATTGCAGCAACCTATGAGCAACGCCGAATTTATCGCCGAATACAGCAAGCCACGCAATTACGGGTTTAATACGGCGGTCGGTAGCGGTTATTCGATGGGAAAGAATACTATCCGGGCGTGCATTCATAACGACCAAACACTTACGGACGGGCAGACCGTTAAACTGCGGCTGTTAGAACCGTTGCAGGCGGGCAATGTCATTGTTCCGAAAAACAGCCTTGTATCGGGAAGTGCCAAAGTGCAGGGTGAACGGCTCGATATACTGGTTTCCTCGCTTGAATATGCGGGTAACATCATTCCGGTGGAACTTGCCGTGTACGACAGTGACGGGCAAAAGGGGCTTTCCGTTCCCTCGTCACTGGAACAGGAAGCAGTCAAAGAAGCGATGGCGAATATCGGTGCGGGACTGGGTACGAGCATTTCCTTTGCGCAAAGTGCCGGGCAGCAGGTCGCAATGGATATTACAAGAGGCGTGATGCAAGGCGGCTCGCAATACCTCGCCAAGAAGTTCAGGACGGTAAAAGTACATCTGAAAGCGAACTATCAGGTGATGCTTTACGCCAAACAACAATAATCTATTTATCAATTATCAACCATAAAAATTTCAATCCAAATGAAAAAGTTAATGATTTTATTCGCTCTTATCATGGGCGTGGTTTCCGTGAAAGCACAAAGTAACGATTTGTATCAAGGCATTACAAAGAAACTGCCTTACCGTCAAATGGTGACACCTTACGGCGTGCAGGTGACATTCGCCAAAACGGTACATATCATTTTCCCGTCTGCCGTTAAGTACGTGGACTTAGGCAGTAATTACATTATTGCCGGAAAAGCGGACGGGGCGGAAAATGTTGTCAGGGTGAAAGCCACAACAGAGGGCTTTCCCGGTGAAACCAATTTTTCCGTTATCTGTGAGGATGGCAGCTTTTATTCCTTTAATGCAAAGTACGCACATGAACCGGAAATGCTGAACATCGAAATGAAAGATTTCTTGGAGAATGAGGACACAACGGATTTCAGCCACACCCGGATGAATATTTATTCCCGGGAACTGGGCAGCGAAAGCCCGCTTTTGGTAAAGCTGATTATGCAGTCCATCTACAAGAACAATGACCGGGAAATAAAGCATTTGGGATGCAAGCGTTTCGGAGTGCAGTTCTTGGTAAAGGGGATTTATTCGCATAACGGGCTTTTCTATTTTCATACACAGGTAAAGAACAGTTCAAACGTGCCGTTTGATACCGATTTTATCCGATTCAAAATTGTGGATAAGAAAGTAGCCAAAAGAACAGCTATTCAGGAAACCGTCATTGACCCGGTGCGGAGCTATAACGAGATACTGGTTATCGGCGGTAAAAGTACCGTCCGCACCGTGTACACCGTTCCACAGTTCACTATCCCTGACGATAAGATATTAATTATCGAATTGGTGGAAAAGAACGGGGGCAGACACCAAACTATCCGGGTGGAAAACTCGGATGTCGTGGCAGCCAAAGTGATTAACGAACTTAAAATCAAATAAACATGAAAAGGATATGCTGTATTATATCCCTTTTTGTGCTGTGCCTGACTTTCAACCAGGCACACGCACAAAGATGTCTGCCGGGAATGAAAGGCTTGCAGGTTACGGGTGGCATGGCGGACGGTGTTCACTGGAACAGTAAAAGTGATTTCGCCTATTATTTCGGGGCTGCCATGAGTACCTATACCAAAAACGGGAACAGGTGGGTTATCGGCGGGGAATACCTCGAAAAGCATTACCCCTATAAGGATTTGCAAATACCAGTCAGCCAGTTTACAGGCGAGGGCGGTTACTATTTGAATTTCCTTTCAGACAGGAAGAAAACCTTTTTTCTCTCGCTGGGTCTATCTGCCCTTGCCGGGTATGAAACAAGTAACTGGGGTGACAAGCTGCTGCCCGATGGTTCGACCCTGACCGATAAGGACGGTTTTGTTTATGGCGGTGCGCTGACGCTGGAACTGGAAAGTTACATTACCGACCGGGTGGTGTTCCTGATTAACGCACGGGAAAGATGCCTGTTCGGTTCTTCAGTCGGAAAGTTCCATACACAGTTCGGTATCGGTCTAAAGATAATAATGTGATAAACTAACCTATTATATATAATGTATATGAGAAAGATTTTAAGCCGTATTTTAATGGGCTGCTATGTAATGGCCGCCATCTTATTTGTGGGTGCGTGTAATGACGATGTGGATATACAGCAGTCTTACCCGTTCCGTATTGAAACGATGCCTGTACCGAAGAAATTAAAGGTGGGTGAAACGGCGGAAATACGCTGCCAGCTTCACCGGGACGGACGGTTTGAGGAAACAAAGTATTTCATCCGTTATTTCCAGCCGGACGGGGCGGGAACGCTGAAAATGTCCGATGGGACGGTTTTACTGCCGAATGACCTGTACCCGCTTCCGGGTGAAACATTCCGGCTTTATTATACTTCCGCATCCACCGACCAACAGACGGTAGATGTGTATTTTCAGGATAGCTTCGGACAGTTGCAGCAGCTTACGTTTTCATTCAATAATGACAATAACAAGGAAGAAGAAAACAAATAAAGTAAAAAGAGTATGGTTAAAATGGAATTGGATATAAACGGTATTTCATTCTTTGTAAATACCACATGGAAAACAGATACAGTTCCGGCAGTCGGTGACATTGTGATAGTGGATAAAGAAAGCATTTCCCAATTTGACCGGGCGGAATTAAGAAAAACACCGTCCAATCAGGCTTTCAAATGGACGGATGAAGAAGATGATGCACCCGTACTGGAATGGTTCGATTATGACAATGAAATGGTTGTCAAAAAACGGACATGGAAATTTGATTCCGAAGATGAAGAAATGGTGTGCATTCTGAAAGTAGCCTTTCTGTGCTTTGAAGAATAATATCAGGTTTCATTCACATTGTTTTTATGCTCTGTAATTCCCTTTTAGTATGAGCAAAGAATTGGGATGATACCGCAAAGCGTAATGTGATGAAAGACAATCCGCCGGGTAATTTCCGCCGGGTTGTCATTCTTTAATGAAAAGCTACAGAATTTGCAAAGATTTAAACAGACCTCGATGTACAACTAATTGCTCTCTAAAATTTATTCGAGCTTCCCTATTAAGATATCTAAAGATTTGATTATTTTTTTGTTTAGGCTGATTTCCAAGTACACTAAAATCATATAAAGTTTGCAAAACGTATTCAATATTTTTTTCTTTTATTGTTCCTGCATCTAAATAAGACCTATATACTTCTTTAAATTCGGTAACAGTAAAAGTTTGCTTTCTAATTTGAGATATTATTTGTAGTATAT
>ENA-OXDV01000081-OXDV01000081.1-human-gut-metagenome-genome-assembly--contig:-NODE-81-length-33238-cov-12.4152_pt1 | contig 33238 bp, 41 predicted proteins | sample MGYA00249350_ERZ652233 | MGnify/ENA primary metagenome ERZ652233 (study PRJEB26925, sample SAMN05826668) | human gut metagenome | biome: ENVO:2100002; feature: ENVO:00000062; material: ENVO:00002003... | reverse complement strand
CCAACACTCCAACGGGGTTGCATCCGGATGTTCGTTGTGGTACTGTTCCTGTTCTGTATTCAGAAGTAAAAAAGCACCCTCATTATAATCATCTATACTGATACCTATTTTATAAGAAGGAGGAAGAGTTTCTTGTACCTTCCAAAAATGAATCACTTTATTTATATATGTCATAATTATTCTGATTTATTCGTTATTATTTAAGGAGGTAAAAGCACGAACACGGAAATAGGATTCTTTGATTTGCTCTACAAAATCATAATTGTCCCAAACATATGCCCATGTATACTTGTCGTCACTTTGGGTGGATGTACAATAATAATCATTTATTTCCCTGTATTCATCAATAACAATACCACCAATCTTGGATAGACACTGGTCTATTTCTGACAAATTGTGTAAAACTTCATTCCATTCTCCGGCAGCCCCCATGTAACCGTTCTTTCCATTTTTAAAGACATATTGTTTACACCAGCCTGCAGCATAGTCTACTTTGCTTCCAAAATATGCAACATGTGCATTGGTGTTCCGAATGCCTTCATAGTCTTGTAAGGCCACATCCAGATTCGCTGAAGTTGTCGCGCCGGGGACCAATGCCATTGCCTGATACGGTCCCCAGCGTATGTAATCCATACATTCGTCCGGTGCAATCACGAACTTGCAATTGTCGGAGATAACGGCTACTCCAACAGCTTCATCATTGGGTAAATTCCACTTGTCACGCTTAAAAAGTAGCCCGTTTGTATGCAGTATATAAATTCCGTTTGCATACTTGTCATAATTGATTGTCCTATTTCCTAACATCTGTCTTAGTTTCATATCTACTTATATTTATTAGACCCTTACGACAATTATCCCATGTTCTTTTTTCAGCGATACCCCTGTGGCTTTACCAGCTGGCAGTTCAACGCTTGTTTCCTCCGATTGCCAGCCCGAACCGTTTGGGATCGGTTGGTTAATCGTTGATCCGGTGTTGTTCTTAATGGACAGATAAAACTCCTGCATCTCCGGTACGCTTCCTATATTCGCAAAGTTGATCGCCTGCACAGATGTACTCGAATAGGTAAAACGCAAGTTATACGGTGATGAAGGAAGCGACTTTAAGGTACTGACATCGACATACTCTTTCAGCCTCAAAGAGTCCGATACCTTCGTTTTCTCTTCATTGCTGTAGTCATTGGTTGATAGCCCCTTTCCCGTTACAGCTTCAACGACTTTGACCCATCCACCGGCTTTCCTGCCATACGTAGATGTATCAGATGGAGCATCTACAGTGATTGCCCCATCCTTGCCGGGCAAGCCTTGTATGCCCTGAAGACCCTGTTCGCCTCGTTCACCCGTTTCGCCTTTCTCGCCCTGTATCCCCTGCGGGCCCTGTTCGCCTCGATCGCCCTTTGGACCCTGTGCGCCTGTTTCTCCTTGCAAACCTTGTATGCCCAGTTCACCTTGAGGACCAGGGACACCCTGTATGCCCTGTTCACCTTTTGCCCCGGTTTCTCCTTTAGCGCCTGTTTCTCCTTTGTCCCCTTTATCCCCTTTTGCACCTTTAAGATTCGGTGTATCAAATGTGCCGGCAGCGGTCGTTATCTGGAGAATATATGTCGTTTCGTTATTGGTTTTGACACTGACCTGTATATCCTGCAAAACAGCCGGAAGATCTGCAAACGTATGCACTCCGTCGGATAGCTTCATGCTGAACTTGCCACTCTCCAATCGTTCGAAGAGCCATACCGATGCCGGATAGACCGTCGTATCGCTTGCCCATTCGGCGGTCGTCTGTTCGATCTGTTGATAAATAAATGCACCTTTCTTACTCATTGCTTAAATATCCTTGTTTTATCGTTCGTACTGATTCATTGTAATAATTGGCTCCTGTCAGATAAACATTACCGGGCAAGGCTGTACCGCTGCCGGATTCCTGCCACGAGGCTTTTCCCCCGGCAAGATCATAAAGCCGGTAGAATACATATTCTCCTTCTTCCGCTACACGTACTTCATCGCCGATACGAAAATTGATGGTTGTACCGTCGGTATTGACATAGCTCAATGTATTTTCGTCCGGGATAGCCTCTAACGTCGGGATCTCCGGTTTGTTCTTGATGTAGTTCTTATTGACAGGATCGGTAACGTTCCAGTCGGGTTGTAGTCCACTGATGACTCCTTCGGCGGCTTCGGCTGCACGATTGGCGCGGTCGGCGGCTGTGTTGGCCTTGCCGGTTGCGACTATGGCATCTTCCTTTGCCGTATTAGCAGCCAAAGCTGCCGTATCCGCCAGTCCTGCCTTTTCATTGGCCAGAGTAGCGGCAGCTTTGGCTGTATTTGCCGCCTTGTCTGCATTTTCTTTTGCCGTGTTTGCGGCTAAAGCTGCATCCGTCGCCGATTTTGTAGCAGTCTCGGCAGAAGCTATGGTATCATCCGCACGCTCTACAGCCGCATCAGCATTTTCGGCGGCAGTTGTAGCCGAGGATGCTGCTTCATTCGCTTTATCCGTTGCGGTATTGGCATTTATTGTTGCCGTGTCAGCCTTTCCTGCGGCATCATTGGCCTTTCCTGCGGCTATATTGGCTTCAACAGTTGCTTTATCTGCTTCTTCCTTTGCCATATTGGCTGAAGCTGCTGCGGTATCGGCATTCTCGGCTGCGGTATTGGCTATACCGGCTTTTTCCTCCGCCAATGCAGCGGCAGCAACAGCCAATTTGGTCGCTGCATTAGCATCTCCGGCAGATTGAGTTGCTTAACCAGCTGCGGCATTTGCTAAAGCTGCGGCATCATTTGCAGCCTTGGTTGCCGCCTCTGCGCTCACTTTTGCGGTGTTTACATTCGATATAGCAGTATTAGCTTCCTCCTTAATTTGGGACATCTGTTCACGAACCTCTTTTGCCGCATCCGTTGCCGGCTTCATAAGTTCGGCCTTATCAGTCTCTGTCAGATCAGAAAAATGCAGTTTCAATTGATCCACTTCTGCTGGTGTCAGATCGGAAAACTTCATTTTCAATTCTTCACGGTCGAAAATATCCACATATGCACTATCCGGCTCACCTTCGTATTTCATTTGAAGCGTACCGTTCAACTTTCGAAAAACCGGCTTCTCTCCTTTCGGCCCACGAATTTTCTCAATTTCCAACAGATTCTGCCAAGCACCATTAGCTCCTTGTTTCCAAAGGATGTATTTATCGTTTATCCCTAAAAACGCACTAAGGCCGGGATCGCCCTGTTTACCTTTCATTGCAGAGGGCAAAGCACGCTTAGGTCTCCCACCCTGAATGATCAGGATCATATCATTATCGGTTATTGTTCCGGCTGCAGGAAGCAAATTAGCCCTGATTATTTCAAATTCTTCTGCCATATCAATTGAAAACTATTATTCTACCTTGCTCGTCTGCCAATAACCCCAAATCCGGATCCTTCAGCACACGGTAACGAACATCACCGCCGGCATCTATCCAACTCACTACGGGAGCAACAACAGAAATAGTGAATCTTGCCCCTATCCGGTTCTCCAGCCAGACTTCCACAGAAAAGGACGGGCAATCCGTATAGTACACCTGAATGATACCATCCAATGTCTTAATATATAATTCCTGATTTCCTACACCGGATATCTGGCTAAAGAATGCCCGATAATTATTCAGAAACTCTTCCACACTGCCGGCCAACATCCAAAGGGACAGTTTTATTTCCCTATGCTGGGTTTTGATTGTCGAAAGGTCTACCGTACGGCCATCGGTGAACGGCGCCTTAACCGCAGGATATTTCAAGATGTCCTCCTGGTTATCATCCGATCCTATACCGAAGTCTGCAAAGTCTATCCCATTAATCGCATACTGCCCGCGAAGCCCGATACCGCCGGCCGGAGTTGCCGGATAAATGGCATGATTGTCCTCGACAAAAGAAAGTTCAAACACAGATACGTTCTCCCCTGCATTAAATGGCACAGGCTGTTCGTGAGAAGAGCCGGCATTGAATTGTAAGCGGTTGGTCATACCGGCAATAAGATTGAATTCCCGATAGCCCGGTGCGGACAGATCAGCAACAAACTTTCTATACCCGGACCAGAACTGCTCAAGCGTTTCTGCCTTCATGAGGAATTTCAACTTGACGGTCTTAGGTTCGAACTCCACAACCGAGAGATCAGGATCGATTCCGTCGGCTTCCGCCCAGTTGTTATATTTGACTGCCTTACGTTTGGGGTATTTCAGAAGATCATCAAAAGAACCTTCCAATAATTTACATCCCCATTCAGTATATACGTCTTTTCCATCTATTGTCATAATACACGTGCTGTATGGTCTTTATGAGTTATTACCTTACCGCCAGCGTTCTTTACGAACACCACGGCATAGTTACTCGCATGGATCTCGGCTTCCGCCCCGTGCATCAGGATCACGTTGTAGCGGCCGATCGTATCAAAATGAAGGATTGCCTTGGAACCGGCCAGGAATACCTTCACCGGATTCGTCAGTTTCACGTCCGTTTCGATATAGATTCCCATGCTTTCGGCCTTCTTGCCCCGGAACTCTCGTAATTGTTCCATAGACGGGAAATTATTCTTCGTGCAGAACTCCGTACCCTGCGGTGTCAGCAGAAGGCGCATAAGCTCTTCTTTGTTTTCCGTGCCATGCAACAACCGGCAGGCACCTAACCGGTTTGCGATCTCAAAAAACTCTTTATCCATAATGCTACATTTTTACTTTTACGTTAATAGTACCTTCCAAGGCATCAACCGTGCCTCTGGTGTTCTCCGATATCTTACCGGCAACCTCTTTGATCTCTCTCGTATTCTCGGCGATCCGATCGGTATTCTTTTCCACTTTATCTGATAGTTCGCGGATGGCCTTCACATCTTCCCAACCTCTGGATTGCATATCATAGATCAGCCTCATTTGTTCACGGATCGGTTGCATACCGCCACGGATATCTTCCAGCAGGATACGGACGGCTCCAGTCTGTCCGGCCAACAGGTCGATGCTCTCCTGCGAGGCTTTGGCATACGCGCCTTTCAGGGTATTTTCAGAAACTTCTTCTTTCTCCGGTTCTTCCACCTTATCTTTCATCAGGCTATCAGCCCAACCGAACTGCCTGTCAATCTCTTTTTGCAGTTCTTCCGCCATATTATAGATATAATCCTGTTCCCAGCCGGAAAGGACATTGTCGGCATAGAACTCCTTCAGCTTGTCACGGATCTTCTCCATCGCTCCGGAAGATTCCGTTGCTGCCTTGATGGATTCTGTGACCATCTGGCGCATCATTTTTTTGACGGTATCTTTCGCTGATTCTGCCCGGTCCTCACCGGAAGCCCACGCTTCGGCTTGTGCGTTAGCGAAGTTGTCAATGGCAGATTTCAGGTCTTCCCCGAAGATGGCATCTTTGGCCTTCTCCTTGTTTTCTGCTATAACGTCGTTGATTTCCTCGATTTGTTCCTGCCACTCCTTGATACGGCTGTCATCAGTTTTTTTCTTGTCCTGTTCCTCTCTGATCTGTTGCTGGATAAGGATCTTCTGTTGCTCCAGCAGCTTGTTGTTCTGCTCAATCATTTTGGAAGCATCCTTTGAATAGGCCTTCTCGATTGACTTTTCCAACTTACCGTAAGATTTATCCAATGTATCAATTTGATCCTGCAACCGCTGGATACGTTTCTCGTTCTTCTTGTCATGGATTTTGGCGATGGCACCGGCCAAAGATGTAACGACACCAATGGCAGCACCGGCAGACGCACCGAGTGGACCGAACATGGAACCGGCTTTCGCACCACTCATTGCAGAACTTACAGTGTCCATAGCCACACTGAAGCCTTCGGCTATCCCGCCGAATACACCACCGAACGAATCTCCGAGCTTCGAAAACGTGTCAGAGAGGAACTGTCCGGCCTGCATGATCTCATTCATGCCCTCCTCTATCTCAGCCAAACCCTCTTTTAACTTCTTGGCATCACTTTCAGAGGTAAATACTTTTTTTAGGCCATTTGAAACTTTATTAAAAGAGGTCTCCATTTGGTCGGCTTCACGGCGGACATTGGCTATTTCATCCTTAATGGCTTTCAACTGATCTGGAGATTTACGAAGAACATCAAACTGTTCTTTGGTTATACCGAATGAATTATCAGATGAATATTCCCCTTTTTCAAGAAAAGACAAGAATTTTTCCGCTTCATCCGCAATGGCACGAATAGAGGTGATATTCTTTTTACTCATATCATCAAACAACCGGGTGATGATGGAGGTGCTCTTTTGGGCTTCATTATCCACGTCCGCCAGCTCTTTCTTCATACCTTCTGCAAGGGAAAGCCGTTCACCTTCCGTTGTGGCCTTTGCTATCTTCTCATTATAAAGCTCCGTGATAGCCTGACGCTTTTCCAAATATGAACCATATTCTTTCAAATATTCGTTCATGGCGCGTTCTTCTGCTTCAATCTGCTCATGGATAACATCAGATGTCGCATTTCCTAATTTGGCCCCAGCATTGACTTTTGCCATTCGGATCTCAATCGTCTGCTTTTTGGTCAACTTTCCTCCTTGTGCCTCTCTCCATTCTTTTTCTCTTGCACGGATAATATCCAACTCCCTGTCATAATCAAGATTCAACTGGGCGATCTTCTTGTCGGAACCTTCTTTCATTAGGTCAATTTCGGATTGCTGGTTTTGACGACGAAGGGATAAAAGTTCCTTTTGAAGTTTTTTCTGTTTCTCAAGTTCTTTCTGATCTACAGGTTTTGCAAACTTCGTCTCTTCTTGTTTTGATTGTTTATTTACCAAAGCCTCTGCTTTTGTACGATCTTTTAATCCTTGTACAACGATCTCTACTGCTTTCGCATGTTCTATCTTTAGCTGCTCATTTCGTTTTCGCAACCGACGTAATTCAAGTGCTTCTGGGAAGCTAGTGTCAATCCAACTTTTTTTATCTAATTGAGAAATCCGTTTACTATTTTTAGCCATCTCTTCTTCAATGGAATTCACAGTTGCACGTTGTTGTGCCATAGTACGATCATCTATCGACTTGGACAACATCTTATTGACTTCAACCATATCCATTAAAAGGAATTTCTGTAGAGAAAGATTCTTCAATTCATTCGGATAAAGCTCTTGTAACTTTTTATAAGCTTCAACCTTTTGCAAAGTGGACTTATTTTCATCTTGCAACACACCCAACATTTCTTCCGTCTGACTTCTCATTCCGTCAGACCATTCTCTCATTTCTGCGACTCTCTTATTATGAGCAGCCAACGCCTTTTCCGAAGCTGTAGCCTGTGTCGCAAGTTTGAATATTGCATATCCCAATGCGGTAACACCTGCCACTGCTAATACATATGGGTTTGTAAGAGCTGCCTTTCCTGCTGCCAACATAGCAACAGCCTGTTTTCTTAAAGCACCGGTAAGTAATGCTGTAGCTGTCGTATGTTGAATTGTCGCTAATCGGCTTAGAGCAGATGATTTTACATACGAATGTTGAGCTACCTGAACTAATAGAATAGCTGTTTTATATGAAAGAAAAGCTCCAGCTGCATTCTTTACCAACGATTCAAGGTTTGATATTGTACCTTCTATATCGTTATTCTCAAATGCTTCATTAAAAGCCTTGGCAATATCGGAGACTTCTTTCAGAATCTTCTCTCCCAAAGGACGCAAATAGGCCTGTACATTATTAGCCAACAATGTAAGCTGATTGTCTGCAGCATCTTTCATCTTCTCAAACGCGGCTTCCGTAGCTCCTAAAGAGTTCTGTAACTCTCCGAGATCACTCGCTGCCGACTTAGCATTCTTTCCGGTCAAAGCCAATGTTGCAGCCAATCCTTCATCCGTACCGAGCATTTCCTTCATCTTAGAAGCAGAACCGCCAGCCTTCTCGTTAATCAACTGCAATGCTTCCTGGAAAGTACGCCCTTGAAAAGCGGCATCCCCAAGTTCCCCGGCAGTACCCTGGATAGCAGCCCGGATTTGGGTCATTGCCTGCGCTGTCGGCGTACCCTGTTTGGTCAATGAAGCGACTGCACCCAACACCTGATCAATACTGATCCCGTATGCGGCCGCAATAGGCGCAACCTGGGCTATGGAGGCTCCTAATTCGCCAAATGTAGTCTTACCCAATCGGACAGTTGTAAAAAGCTGATCCGAGACTGTACCAGCCTCCTCTGCTGACATCTTATAAGCATTCAGGATCGTTGTAACAGCATCGGCTGCCGTCTCGGTTTCTGTAAGCCCTCCCACGGCTGCTTTAGCCGAAACTTCTAGAATCTTCATACCATCTGCCCCATCATGACCGGCAGAAACAATACTATAGAGTGCTTTGGCGGCCTCCGGAGCCTTAATCGGTATCTCTTGGGTTATGGACATAACCTGATTCATAAAACCGGTCATATCATCCGTCACCTGTGTGGAAATGGTCGCCACTTCCAGCATGTTCTTCCGGAACTCTTTTTCAAAGTCGTATGAGCTTTTTGCAGCTTGTGCAAAAGCAGTTGCCGCACTGATACCGATACCACTGAATATATCAAAAGAGGTCACCTCGCTTGCCAGAGTCTTGATAATTCCCATAGCCTCGCGTTTCCCTTCGTATAAACCGGAGTTGTCGATACCAGTAGCCATAAATAAGGCTCCATCCCTACTTTTGATTCCCATAATGCGTTTATGGTAAAATATAAACTAAAAGCATTTGTATTCAGGAATCTTTTGTATATTTGCTGTATGAGTCCAACGGTTTTTTATAAAAATGGAATGCGTTTCTTTTTCTTCTCTTTAGAAGAAAACAGAATGCATATACATATCAGACAGGCAGAAAAAAAGGCTAAAATTTGGATAGAACCTTCTATTTCTTTGGCTGAGAATAAAGGTTTTTCTTCAACTGAAATTTCAAACATACTAAAGGAGGTACAAAAACATGAGCGTATTATTAGAGAAAAATGGAACAACCACCGCGGAAGTAACAATGATTAATGCACGCGGTATCCTCCTTTTCGTAGGAGGAAAGGAATATTATCTATCGTATGACAGATATCCTTGGTTTAGAAATGCAAAAGTTTCGGATGTATTGGATGTAACCATGCCGGATGAAGAATCGTTGCGTTGGGATGCAATCGATGTGGATCTTGAGATCGACAGCATAATTCATCCGGAACGTTACCCGATATCTTTTTAACGAACAAAGCCCTGCTAACTTCACAGTCCGCAGGGCTTTCTTACTACCAAACAAATCAAAATTTATCACTATGACAAACCCTTTTCTCTACTCTCAATATAATATATAGTCATGCAGATAAAACTTTCTTTATCCGTTTCACATGGCCAGTATCGAAATCAACCATTTCAACCCATTCTCCATCTTCCTCTTTAATTGACGTATCTTCCGAATAAAAATCTTTGGCCCTTCGGTTCATCAAATAACCGCGTTCACGAAGCATGCCGACCAACAAAACAAAGCTGCTATCCAATATTTGTTCATGAGAATAGCCGAAAGCCTCGTTGCAGGTCACTAAGAACATGAAGCTGCTTTGAGGGCCTTCTTCTTCCATGTCTCGCTGTTTTTCTGAAGGGCTATTATCTCCACTTCGCTTAACGGGCTCACAGCTTCCAGCGCTATGATAGTACGAGAAAAAGGGTTACAGCCTACCCGGTACAAGACGGCATTCAGAAGGATATAGATATCCTCCCATGTACAGTTGTCTTTCAGAACTTCCCGGAACCAGTCCGGCATATCACCTTTCTTATTATGAATGCCAAGACATACCATTTCAAAGATAAGTTCGTCATATTTGGCTATCAGTTCGGCGACCTGATTGGAAAATCCTTTATTCTTATCAGCAATCAAAACCTCTCTATCCTCTTTATCGATATAAAGCAAAAGAGGCTTTATTCGAAACCAGGTGCGGACAGTGATCGGGGTTATGGCGATACTATCCCCTACCGTCTTTCCTTCCGGTAATGATTCAAGCCGGGTAAATTCAAACGGAATACTTACCGGCTGGCAGGAAACGGATTCACTCTCCAGTTGAAGTACTTGCTTTACACTCATGGCTTTTCACTTGATTTTGTAATTTCTCAACTTCTCTCCATATGGCGTTATTAATATCCTTCCCAAATGAAATACATAGTACTTCTGAATTTGGTTTTGTCAATTTGATAAACAAATTCTGAAGAAAATACTCATAGTTATCAATTTTACATTGCATCTTAGCAATCGTTTCTACAGCTCCTGCATCCATAATCGTTTTCGATTAAAATATAAAAGCCCCGGATAGTTCCGAGGCTTTCGATAACCGAAACAACAGTCCTTAATTATTCTGCTGCTTGTACGGCTTCTGTTTCTGCGCTTGTCTTCTCTCCGGAATACAAACCGTTTGCCATAAACTTGACAAGGATTTTATCGCCTTCATTTTCCGGCTGGATCATATAACTGTCACCAATAGCCCCCTCAATATCTTGGGCTTCTCCCTGGCCATCCACTTTACGTTGCCATTGGAAATCACCAGTCGCTTCCGCTGGTGTCAAGGTGGCCATAAGCGTTTCACCAACTTTGGGTGTACCGGTGATTGCAACTGCCGTTACCGGAGTAAGGGTTACATTCATCACCGCCCGACCGAACGAAGATCGTTGCTGCCCAGCAGAGGTAATTGCTGCCAAACGGGTACATTTAACTAGCAAAAGGTCTGTTTGTTCTGAAGACGGAGCCTGACTCAAGCGGGCACTGACTTTACAAATGGCAAATGTATATTCCGTATACTTACCTTTGTACGGTGTTGTCTGTATCTTGAACGATTTGCGGATATTTGGAATATCAATCGGAGCATTCCACTTACCACCACTTACAGAACCACCACAAAACGCGAGCATCTCCTGAGCTGTCGGCGACGGGATAGCAAATTCAAAACTATCCGGGTCGCCAGCCTTATCGAATGACTCCCAAGGATCTTTCATCCCTTCCGCACGAAAATCGACAGAGGTCGCTTCATTGAAATTGAAAGCAACTGAGCCTTCATGAACGATCGGACACTGTGTATAAATAGAGGCCGGAACACCATCACCGGGGTCACCATATCCTAAGAAGGATACGCCTACCGCCAAACTTCTTTCATTAGCCATATTCTTAATCTATTTCTGTTATTACTTCAAATCTTATATTTGTACAATCGAAGCCTTCTTTTGCTTCGCCAAGAGGTTCGGACCATACGATCCGAGATTTCCAATACATGCCGAAAGGAGGTGTGATATTTCGTAGTGCAGACTTAACTTTTCGTGTCACTCCTTTCATTAGCTGTCGATCAGGCCTGCCTTTCGCTTGATTCTTCACAAATACGTTGATATTAACCGAACCTTTATTCACAACCTCTGTTTCATTTAACGTGAGCATCCGGATTGTGATATGATTCTTTGTCTCACCATCACCAGAGCGATCTTTGTACAGAATAAAGCTCGTACTGACCGGTTCAACCGCATCATACACGATATCTACTATATCAAACTGATCAGCCATGTTCAATATCCTTTCTCAGCGAGTTTATCAAATAACGTTCGACTCTGTTTCTTGATCCAATCCTCAGCATGTTCCGTGGCAACGGAGATAACATCCAGATTTTCGATTGCTTCCACATACTTGGCATAAGGCATAGCGGCTACACCAATCAATACCCAGCCATTCTTATAAAGGGGTAGTAATTCTGATACGAGCCTTTTAGCCTCTCTCAATCCCGTATATTTATCGGTACCTTTCTTATCTGACAACTCGTAGTTCTCGGTCAATATATCGCCATCCTTGACGATCACATAACCGATAGAGCTACGGAGGTTACCAGTATGATCCTGATAGTTTCCTTTCTTTCGGGCAAGCTTCACGAACTCTTCCCCGGCACGTTGCAATAATTTGTATATCCGCTCTTCCGCCCGGTCCACAAAATAATCAAACCAACGTTCTACTTCTCTATCGCTCCACATCGGAGTCAAACCACCTTTCCTTGCCATCGCTATACATAAATTACAGAGTGAGTCTGAAACGGCTCCCAACAGATAATATCCACATCGAGAGCGATACTATCAATCCGAATCCGTTTTGCATTTTCCACGGGACGTATCTTTGTAGAGAACTCACCGTGTACGATAAATTCCTTTCCATCAACATTCTGCTTTAACTGCTGTCCGCTATTGGATGGAAAGTATTGCCCTGTAACCTCTATTTCCGTCGGTTCTCCGGCAACCCATTCCCCTTTTACCAATTGTCCGGATTGGATTGTTACTATTGCCTTATGTGAATACCGTCTTACCATCTGTTTTGCGCCCTTCCTTTTGGAACTTCAATCTTATTCCCGATCAGTTCTGCTTTCTCCGGTTCTCCACCTTCCCTATACAGCCGTTTTGCCATAGCATCATACCAGGAACGGGGATATGTGATAGAAAGCTTGTTTTCGGTAAAGTCTGGCAGACCACCGACCATGGAATAAAGGTCGGCAGCCACCAGCTTTTGTTTTTGAATATCGATCGTCTTACTATCTTCTGTACCTTCAAAACCGCGTCCCGGCAAAACGACGTTATCCAAAAAATCTTCACAATCCGCGAGACCGGGATAAGCTAGTATTGTATCTCGAATCGTCTTAGCCATGATTGTTATTCTCCGTTTTCAGTATCCTGAATCATCTGATCTTCCGGTTCAACGGTTTCACCTAAGAATGTTGCCGGGATATCATCCGTACCTTCAGTATCTTCAGATGCGTTCCAATCCTGGCCATCCACCTTCATGATGAACATGGCATCCGGATCGTTTACGACAGGGATAGCATTTGCTTCTGCTTTCGTCCATTCCTTGAACGGTTCCAGTTCAGACCATTTGGTAACCAATACCCAATCCTGTTTTACCATGAGGGCAATCTTCTGCAAGGTAGCGGAAGATTCGGCTGCAATCGGTCCGTGCTGGATATCACCAACCTTCAGATCCTCCAGGAAGCATACACGTTTACGCTCCCACGGATTGATCGTCTTACGGCGGTGAGCCTTATCCTCGATACGGACAGACGGATTCACAGTGATGATCTTTACCGGGATTTCCTGTTCGGCCAGATACTCGTTGATAAGATTTTTCGTTACCAATATTTTTGAAGACGAATTAACCCATGCCTTCAATGTGTCGAATGTTGATTTCTGCTTCTTCAATAAAGAGAAGTCAGCCACGTGCATCACTACATAGCGAATCGTTACTCCCTCGGCAGAAGCAGCAACAACCGTATCTTCGATATCTCCTGCAAGCCGTTAGCCGTTGAAGCGTTGCTCCAATCTACAGAAGATTTACGCTGGTTCTTCTTCGGCATACCGCAACCAACAAACTCAGCCGTAACGACACCGCCATTATTCTTTGCCGACAAATGGAAACCCGCACGGCTCATGAGCTGCATACACCACCATTCGAAACGGGCACGGACGGAGTTATACACGAAATCCTGATCCTTGAAAGCCAGGTTCAGCAATGCCAATTGATCTGCGTCACCCTGTGCGTCACGTTCCAACTGTTTGTACTCGTTGTAATCACTTTCGTTCATACCACGCTTAACGGCTGTCTTTGGAATATCACCGGACAACTTGCTGATTACCTCGCGCGTCTTCTGCGGAGCGGAAGCGTCAAAAGAGATCACATCTGCCATTACCGGAGCACCTTTCTCGCCGGTCAGTGTCTCCCACTTCAACGAAGTCTTTCTTTTCACCCCGAAGAAGTTCGGGAAAACGACTGGTTTCACATGGCGGGTATTCAAACGAGCCGCCATGTTCTTTTTATTCACCTGTTTAATTAAACTTCTTTCCATATATCAGATTTTAATGGATTACACAAAACGGATAAACGACATTAATGCCTTTAAGTCCTTATCTACTGGGAACGGCATACAGGATTCGTTTACCGTACCTCTTACCAATAACCCGGACTGCTGGTTAGCTACAGTCAAGTCGACTTTATTCATCGTGACGACCAATTCGCCATCATAAGGTAACTTGGCGGCTTTCGCAGCCTGCTTGTCTTTAGCCTGAACCAATACTTGACCTTTTGTTGCAGCCCCAATCGTTGCAGCCAGCGTAATCGTATCGAAATCCGCATTACTCTTATCAATAGCTGTGATCTTATCGGAAGCGCCAGTCAAAGCGCCACCAATTGTCACGAAGTCACCCACACCAAACAGATGATTCTTGGACACCTTATAAGTAGTTTCATTGCCAGCATCGGAAGCCATCGCCGTCTTCAATACATGATACAGCCTAGTTTCCGGATCTTTCACCACGATCACGATCGGAGGAAGCTCGTCCAACGACTTGCCATTGAACAAAGCGTTCCGCAAATCCCGGCGGTCAATCGTCCCACCGCCGATCACATCCTCAATAATCTTTTCAATTCCGGGAGGATACTGGAATTCTCTTTCTCTTTTTCTGTACATAACGTTACACTTTTCTTGGATTATTCAATACCCAGGTTCACCACACCGGGATTATTTGCGCTCTTGTCGGCATCTTGATCCATCAGCTTCGCCCAATCCGCCTCGGAACGCTCCGGAAGATTCACGGAACCGGGAGCGTAATCACCACGGGCCACGGCATCATCGATCGCCTTTTGCTGGATTCCGGTAAACTCTTCGGAAAGCGCCTTGATTTGATCCTCGATAGAGGTTTCCGAAGCCAAGTCCACACGTCCCAGCCAGCTATCCGGAAGACCGGCATCCTTCAACTGCTTACGGACTGTTTCTTTCTTAGCCTCGTTTGCCGAGTTGGTAATGGAATCGCCCACCTTCTTAGCCATATCATCGACGCTCTTCCTCATACTTTCCAGATAAGCTTTCAGTTCCGGGCTAAGATCCTTCAACAGCTCTTCTTCCGTTTTCTTGTTCTTATCCGGATCTTCTACCGGTTTACCATCCTTCAACCCATGCTTGGCTTCATAAGCGGCGACAGCGGCCGTTTCAGCCGTAGTCTTAGCTTCATTCTCCGCTTCTTGGATTGCCGGAAGAATATTATCCTTGAACAGGTCCACGAAAGCCTCCATCCCCTCGGCTTTCTCAATCTTGAACGTTTTCTGAATACGTTCCGCATACTTCTCCGGCACGCCTTTTGTCTTACATGCCGCCTTGATTAAATCTAAAATTGTCATAAGAGTTTTCTGTTTAAAATATAAGGGAGGGGAAGAAAATTCCGGGTATAAAAAAAGCCCACCGGACAACCGGCAGGCTTTCATCTCTAAATTATTCCTATAAGAATCTATCTTGTCAAATCATGTGATTGGATCTAAGCCATTGTTTGCCAGAAGGCGTAAGGCAATAGATCAAAAATGCGGCACAAGGTATGCCTATCACGGCGAATCCAATTATAGCTCCCATTACTTATCCTCCTTTTTCTTATTCGTTAATACCAATCCTGCTATTAAGGCTAAAATAGAAGACGTAAAGCCTAGGCCATAAATCAGCCACTTATTATCTTCCATATCCTTGAATAAAGACGCTACCACTACACCTGTAAAGATATATTTCGAGACATCAATCAAATAGTTTCCTAATTTCTCTTTCCACATAACGCAAAAATAGCACAACAAGATGAAAACGCAAAGGTATTTCTATTTTTTCTTGTGGGATTCAGAATTAGTGCTCATCTTTGTGGTGTCTATCATATTTAACTAAGGGATGTGGGCATTTTTTATGCACACACATTTATTGTATAACGATATTTGGTATTCGTGTACCCCTGTGTGGAACTGTAATGGGACCACAACATCCCTTGGAATGTGATAGACAGCAGGAAAGGCACGAATACCTTTTTTTATTATATATGTCTATCAATTCCAAGGATTCCAATGCCGCCAACAATAGTAACGGCAAAAGGACGGCCCAACCCTCCGAAATGGGTAAATACTCCACTCCAGAACTGCAAGCCGCATTCAATACCGGTCGAGAAATCGGAAGAACCGAAGGGATGCTGTACTACATCAAACATGCTTCCGAAAATATGCAAAAGGAGGCTGAGAAGTTAAATTCGAAACTACAGGCACAAAAAGCGAAAGTATAGAAGGTATCGCCATCTGCCTCCGGAAAAAGAAAATCTGACTTATATATTACTTCAGAACGTTCTAATCCGGAGCTCGTGGCTGTTCTCCAGAGAAAGATATTAATAAAGGGCATTGATTGGAATTGCAAACAGCCACAATAGGCAATTCCGGTCTTTGCCCTTTCACTTTTAAATACGACTCATTATGGAAGCGAAGATACAATATTTCCAAAGTCCGGTATTCGGACAAATCAGAGTTACGGTTATAGATGATAAACCAATGTTTGTGGCCAATGATGTGGCAGCGATGTTAGGGTATAGTAATCGATATGATGCTATCAATAGACATTGTAAGGGGGTCGTGAAACACGAGGGGGTCTCAATCACAACAAACCAATATGGTAAAAGTACAGAACAGAAAGTAGAAATCTCTTTCATCCCAGAATCCGATGTTTACCGCTTAGTTATGCGCTCCAAATTACCCGAGGCAGGAAAGTTCCAAGACTGGGTATGCGAAGAGATCCTCCCCGCCATCCGCAAAACCGGCGGTTACATGATTGCCAAAGAAGACGAGACACCGGAGGAGATCATGGCTCGTGCCTTATTGGTTGCCAAAGACACCATGAAGCGCAAAGAAGAACGAATCCGGCAGCTGGAGAAAAAAGTTGAAACCGTAGTAAAAGAAAACAACAAACTACGTCCCAAGGCAGACTTTATGGATAAAATAATGGATGCGGACGAACGTATCGACATCGGCCAGTCCGCAAAAATCCTGAATCTCCCATTCGGCAGAAATACCTTGTTCCAAAAACTTCGTGATATGGGTGTATTCTTCAAGAACAAGAACGAACCGAAGCAGGAATATGTGAAGCGTGGTTATTTCGTCCTAAAAGAGAAATGGATTGACCGGAACAATCACGATGGATTCATGGTCTTAAAAGTGCTCGTTACTCAGAAAGGGCTGGAATTTCTCGCCAACCTCTTTAAGGTGGTAGAGCAACCTAAGGAGGAAGCAGAAGTAATTTGATTAATTCCAACCATTATGCCGAGCGTAACAACTGGGGTCATCAGCACCCCAGTTCAACCACGGTGTTCAGCACCGCAGTTGTTCAACTATTATGCTGGCGCCAACAGTTGATTTTACGATTAAAATTCCTAAATCGCTAAACAATTAGGAGATTATTTATATTTTTGCAAAAAGAAGGCGGTTTATAAGCAAGTCGTGGATTGTAGTTCCACGGGGCTACTTATGAATCGCCTTTCTTCTTTTCCAATAATCTCAATATATTTATGCTATCAGAGATACTATATAACGATGTGCTACCATCCGCCTGCTCTTTCACAAGAATCCAAGACTTTTCGTTTTCCACTTTTGTCTCAAACAAATGAACAATAGCATTATATCCATGCTTATCATTTCCGCAACCAATATATTCCGCATCCTTTATCACAGAAGCTATATCCAAAAGCATTTCATTCTTTTTCTCGTAATATTTATGTGGCTGGTTCAACCACTCTTTTATACCACGACCGGTAATCTGTATATCTTTCCGAAAATCTTTATTCCGAATAACAGTTTGTTTTAATAAAGAAGCCTTTTCCTTGATCTCCTTAAATCTCACTTTATCGGACGCTACATTAATCGAATCCTTTGGCTTTCCATCACCCAGTAACCATTCAGCGAACTCCTCATGATCCATCATAATCGGCGTAGATATGCAAATACAAAACGGGTGCCATCCTGTAAACTTGAAATCCTTCGGGTATTGGCCAGCCTTGGCGTCACACACAGGACACGGACCGTGATTCGTTGGTGAACGTTCCACCTCTATACCGATCACGAAGTCCATATTCTGCCAACGTTCATAATCGGCAGTTCGAAAAACCTCGTTTGTTTTCGTTGCTGCTAGTCGAAGGGCGTTTTTATAAGATGAACGATAAATACCCTGCCCCGGATGATAATCTTTCATCGGCTGGGATGGGACCAATTTGCCATTCGCGTCCCTTACACGGCGGAAACGACGGTTGGGTTCGTTTAGTAATTGCCGTATATCTTGGCTGATCAACGCAGCCAGACGGCCGGAAGACAAACCCGAAGAAAGATAATACTCCAGATTATCCATAGCTCCGTCCGTTATATCCCAGACACGGGAGGATATGGTTTTACCAAATTCATCCTTACGTTTCAACAGGGTATTCAGCGCATCTGCACTTCTGGAAAACATCTTATCCTTCAACGTACTGGATATGGCCATATCCTTGATATAACCTGTTACCAGTTCATCCGCTTTCCTATTGCCTAAATTCCATACATCGGTAACTGTATTGGATATATTGCTTACGAGCTGCGTATGCAGGTCATCCAACAGACGTTCGATTTGCTTCTCTATGGTAGCGTTGCCTATCCATACACGGTCACCGCCATGATCCGACCATTTAGCCAGAAGAGGTCCTACCCTACGGACAAACTCGTCAAACGAATACTTTATGCTACCTTGTTGCCGGAACAGACATTGCAGGAATTGTCGCTCATGAAATGATAGTTCTTTCATTCTCCATATCCCATTGTTAAGCCGATCATATTATTGCGTTGCGCTGCTGTATCTTCCTCTTCCTCCATCAGCTTCATTTCTTCGTCCAAGTCTTCTGTTAGCGGAGAATGAGCCGTAACCGTGCGCTGAGCGTTAATCGGTTTGCCTCCATTGGCAACAGAGAGTGTTTGCAAGGTTTCAGCCAAATCTTCCGGCAAAATGGAACCAAATTCCACATCGATCAGGTTGTTTACCAGCTGGGGACGATACTTGATGTTGGTAATATTGCATATCCCGGCCAACACGACCGACACACAACGTTGTACGACCGGACCGAATGTTTCCATGTTCTCACTCGCCTTGATGGTCGCATCCATCAGCATGAATTTACGAGCGACACCGGACAGGTTGCCAATGCCTTTCAAATTGTCAAAGGAAAGGTCTGGCGTGGATGTACCGGAAAACAGCTCGCATTTGGTTTCTTCCAACTCTTTATCCACAGATGGTTGAGAGCCGTTCCAAGTAAGGTATTCCGCATCGCCATGATACAATTGTTGCGTTTCCGGATGTACTTTAGACGTAAAAGACAATTCTTTGCCGACAGTGTCTTTAGTCGGCAGGTCAGCCACATCGAATGTCTTCAACATCGGATCACCATAGTAATCATTTGTATCCACCATGCGAGAAATACGCATTTCACGAGCATCCATCAGAAACGCTACTTCATCCCATTCAGGTTGGAATACATCGGCATACACAACCGGAATTTTCCCAAATAGATTGGGAACCTCTTTTATCACCCAGCCACCCATTTCATCGATAGCCGTAATAATCTTATCCGCCATCCAAATCGTGCAGCTGTTCCGAATCATACCATTAGAGTTCACTTGGTAACGATGGATAAAGGCATCCATATCATCGTTATCGTCGAAATGGGGATAAAATTCAGAGAAAGTATTTTCATTACGGGGAACAGAAAGTGTTTTTACTTTTAACTCCGTAATCAATTTGCCGTCTAATCCTTTGGAGGTATACGGATAGAACACAAGAGCAGCCTTACTTTCAGAAAGCACCTTGCGAGCGAATGACTTCAAGACGGATTGCATCTTCAACCGGCGTTCCCATACACGCTTGAACTCTTGAAAGCCATCGTTTTGATCAGCTCCGGTAATCGTCATTTGCCCGCCGAACAGGAAAGCGACAGAGGTACGCACCTCCTTCTTCGGAAAGTTGGTTACGATACGGGCCACATCTACGATCTTATCAGGAAGGCGTACTGGTTCACCATTTTTATCCACCAAAGTATCCGAATAGACTTCTAAACGCTTAGGCTCACGCCAGCCAACAGAAGTTTTACGTCGCCGGCGCTCACCGTGGTATTCTCTGTAATATTCTCTTGGTTCCCGGTATTCAATCGTATCGATACATAACGTACTGACTACCTGCCCAAAATCTTCATTCGCAAGAATTTCGCTTATACTTGGCATAATTGTTTTATGCTAAAATATAAAAGCAAATAGTTTTTCGCTGTCAATACGACCAGTATAAACAAGTTCACTTTGAAATGTAAAAACCAAGAACACATATCAAAACGCAAGTATGTGGCAGAAAAATATCGGGATTTTATCTAACACGTGTCACAAATATCAGAAAAACACTTTCATTTTGCCACTTATCGTCCTCTTGCGACCCGACGTACAGAGTTAGCCTTACATAACCCGATGAACTCTACATTCTCGGCAAGGATCGTCATACCGTCCGGTGCATCATCATGCTTGTTGCCACCTTCTTTCTTATAGCTGGTAAGCGCTTTCATAAATCGGTCATAGTCCGAACCTTTCTTATACTCACATTCTTCCAGGAAATAACAATGCTTCTTAATCCAACCAGACTTCAACAAGATACGTGTATCCTTATTGGCTGTTGTCGGTTTCGCCTGAATGATACATTTTTCATTCTTTGCCTTTACAGCCTTACGGACATTCAGAGCAAACAGACGGCCGCCGTTATTGCTTTCGATACGCATATTGTCGCAGCGGGTGTCAAGAATCAAGGAAACCAACTTCGGTTCGGTAATCTCGACATTGTCTTTCGTAAACAGGACATCGGTAATGAAATACTTTGTACCGAATACTTTGGCAATCGGTGCACAGAAATCGTCGTCTCCTTCGTCGGCCACATCGGTAGCACCGATCACGCCATCCGGCTGTTTACCTTCGATATCTGCCAGCTTGAAGCGGTTCAATTCTGATTTTGGGAACAACAACCCAATAGCCTCGATCGGTTCCTGCATATACTCGGCACACCAGATGGAATCGTCCGTTTCCTCCCGCAATTCGTGATAATACTCCGTTGTATGCACATCCTCACAGAAAGAACAATCGTTCTCATCCAATGCGGCAATACGGATAATCTCGTCATACTTCCCCATTTCCTCCATACGACCAAGAACATCCGTAGCCGACCAACGGGTACCGATGTCGATCGAACAACAGTTTCCCTCGATACGAGAATCATGTGTTCCCTGCTTCCAAGACCAGACCTTTTCGTTATTGGTGTCAGATAGTGCATCTTCCAAACTCTTATACAAGTCGTCGGTCATGGCCAACATAGACGCACCGAAACCGATTACCGTACCGCCTACACCAGCCCCGAAGTAACTCACCTGCCGGGCAGCTTCCAAGCTCCAGCCATGCACGTTCTGTTTATCACCACGAGTTTTACATCCGGAAAAACTTCTTTGAACCGGGAAGAGCGGACAATATCACGGGTATCGTAGGACAGTTTGTTGTACAGCGTATCGGAGCAGCAGTTACGCATTACTGACTCCTCCGGGAAATGGCCAAGCATCCAGGCAATGAATAACGACGAAATATATGACTTCCCGGCTCGCGGAGGCATAGACACAGCAAGCCGGCGGATGATACCAGCCATATATGACTCGTACACCCGCGTAAAAGCATCAGCGACCTTCTTCAAGAATAGTCGCTTGGCAAAGAACTTAGGATCATGGTAAAGACAATATGACCAAAAGTCATTATTCGCCTCCCGTCTCCTCAGTAATATTGCCGCTTTCGCCTGTTGTATTAATATTTCCCGATTGTTCTTTTTCGCCATGGATAATAGCCCTTAACTCTTCATCTGTCATACTCTCCAGGTCATCGCCCAGCTTATTACCAATCTGCAACTCTTTCCGGTCGCGCCACTTCTCCGGTTGCCGGTTCTTCAACCAAAATATCGCTGCTGTTGTATCTGCCGGCTGATGCTTCTTGATATGCTTCTCTCCTACAACCAAGCCATTCTTGCAGACAGTATGTGTTTCCTCGAAGTCGTAACCGATTGCGCGGTTGTACAATTTCGAAGCAACATTAGAGTCTGCAATATCCTTTCCTCTTTTTAAGGAGTCAAGGAATTCTGGATAATCTTTCTTCCATTTGTTAAGAGTTTGCTTTGATACACCAAAAAAATCAGCCAATTCGTCATCGGTAGCTCCTAACAAAGCATAATTCTCCGCTAGTTGAATATACTCCTCCCGAAATAAACTTTTTCGACCTCTAGCCATATCTTTTTATATATTATAGGAAAAGAGAGAATGATTCTGTCATTCTCCCCTCCCTCTACTTCTACATTAATTCTGCCATTTCTTTTGGCGATTCTGATAGATAAAGATTAAAAAACAAAAAGAGTTTAAATCACTTATACATCAAAGGATCCTACTCGAATCCTTTTTCATTTATCTCATCATCTTCTGTTTTTTCTGCATATACCTGCACATACTGACCAAAATTAAAGATATTGATTACAACATCTTTTATTGCATTAATCGTATAATACATCAAAAACATCAGAACAAATAAACATACCCAATTGTATGCATTTATAAAACTGCTCCAAGCTTCAGGTAGCGATATTTCTGCTTTTACAACAATACAGGCAAATGCGCCTACAATAGTTGTCAAAAACATCATCCCCAAAACAACTGCAAAAATCGTATTCAAAGACTGAAATAAAGAATAATCTTTACCTTCTTCCTTGAAATTAATCAATCCTCGAACAAACTCAGAGTTGCTCAATCCCATCATTAAAGCATAGCCTGACAAAGTAAACCCAAGCATATTTGGACCCACAGATAGAATTGTCGAAGCAACATACTCTATTAAATCTAAAGAAGCTTTTCCCGAAAAGAAACAGATAGCAAAAGAAACTACTGTTAAAACCAGCGGTAACCAAATAGATTTTTTTAAGTTCTCTCTGGAATATATCTTCCAGACAACTCCCCATCCCGGATAATAAATAGTCTTCATAAATCAGTTTCTTTTAATATATAACATCTATTCAGATGTTTTTTCTCCAAATCCAGCAATAGAACGTATCATTTTTTTCAATGCAGAAATAGGACTGTCAATAAACTCAACCACCTTTACCATTGGATGATCTATTGTCCGAATAGGATGAATAGCTCCTTTTTCATCTATTTCGCTTGCTTCTACATATCCATTCGATGCGCTTAATTCTACAAAACCTGTTATCATCTCACTTCTAGTTACATCAATAGGAATTTTCTTTGAACCACTCAAATCAAGCACAGCCTTTTTAGGTCTACTTCTCTTTAACTGATCGTCTATTAGTTTTTTCCATCCTTTATTATTGTCATTATTAGAATAGGACACTACCACCTTTAACTTAGACAACGATGTTGATTTAATAATTCGATCTATCAGTTCTCTATCTTTTTCTGTATTAACTTGATAGTCATCCTTATCCAGAAAACGATTTAAAGCACTATTCAAGAAATCAAGTATTTGAGAACCGGAGGTTTCTTTATCTAAGAAAACAAGTCGATGGTACTCTGGGAAAAAATAATATTCCCAAGTCTTTAATCCAAGTCCTTTTTTAGGATCAGCACCAGAAGGGACCACTTCGTTTGTATCACTATCTAAAGCGGGGGCCTCTGGATCAAAAAAAGCTGCATTTGCAAATGCTCCATAAATAACATTACCATCATCTGTTGTATAATAAGTTTGAACTCTTGTATATCTATCACCATAAGTGTTAACTGTTATCTTATCTTCAAATATCTTCTTAAAATATTCAATATAATTCTCAGTCTTTTGAGCTTCTTCGGGGTACAGTACTATATTGATAATCTTTACTTTTTATGCTTTTATAGGATTACTTCGTTTTGCCATATTGCTTAGATTTAAATGTTATCGGGTAAATATACGATTTATTAAATTTTCCACAAATAATCAGAACCTAAAAATCAATATATATATATGTAATAATTATAACAGATACTGCTGCATAACCTGGATAGCCTGTTCCACGCTCCGAACAATCACATACTTACTACCCGCCATCTCAACCTGGCGTTGGTATTCCTTTTGCTCTGCAGACTGTTTACCTGTAGATGTCTTGAACTCTAGACAAAGAGAAGCATATCCCTTTTTCGGTATCTGAAGGATTACATCGGCCACTCCACGTTTAACGCCTTGGCGCTTCATATTAGCCGCTTCTATTTTATGCCGGCTGCCACCGTTCGGGACTGCAAAAAGAAGTCGATCCGGCAAATTAGGAAAGAATAAAGGAACCTTGCTGAAAAACTCCGACTGAATCCGAGCTTCTTCGTTATCATGGTGTTGCTTTTGTTTTGGAGGGTTCTTTTTATCAGAGTAGCAATTATAGCAAACTGGTCCTTCTTCTGTATTGATTACTGATACTGTTTTCTTGTTACAGATGATACAACAATGTTCCTTCATATCCTATTTTAACTAAGATATATAAGAAAAGAAAGATGTTCCTCAAAATAGAAGAACATCTTCCGAGAAATAAAATATCTATTAACTATTTAGTCCTTAGATATCTCCTTTCATCATTAAAGCTATTTTCTCAAGTTTGTAGGCAAATTGATTTATATCGCCGATTAGATGTCCGGACAATAAAAAGCTGTGGCAGGCACGTAACGCGAGGATAAACCAAATGCGCTCTATTGGCTCATACTCACCAAGGAAATCACGTTTGAAGCGAGGCTTGCGATATTTCAAAAGTTCTTTGTAGCAGGTATCTGACAAACCTTTCTTGTTTTTCTTGAATCCATTAGGATAATACTTCGTCAGAAATAGCATAACCTTGTGCCTAAAGTCGTCACGATAACAGGCCATATTATCCAACGAATTTTGCCGAGTCTTCAAGCAATAGTTGTAGGCAATAGACATGAAATCGAGCAAAGTGGTGCTTTGATAAGGTAAATAGGTTTGCACGTCTTTGGCAAAGCTCTGCATTTGGAAGAATTGCTTCACGCTAAGAGGATCCGGATTATAATTGGGAACTAGTATTCTTACATATTGTTCTCTCATGACCGGCCTCCTTTCTGTTCCTGAAGTTTCCGATTGAGCTTCTGATTCTCTGCAAAGAGCTGGTTCATGATGTGGCGTTGGTAAGAGAGCATACCTTCAGTTCTACCGAGAGCACGCCCGGCATCGAATGCGGCTTGCAGTTCTAGTGTGGAGTACTTACCCATTTCGGAGGGTTGAGCCGTTGGTTGTTGGGTACTATTATTCCCCGACAAATCAATGTTACGCTGTTTGGACATAATACAACATTGTTTGTTATAAGTGGATAGACAAAAACGGTTTCGCCTGTCCCATTGTCCTACACCAGCGCGGCAGTTACGGCCATTAAGCCGTATCATGGGGGTACGAAACCGTTATACTTTATTAATACGTTCATGTATGGGCATAAAAAATGCCGACACAAAATATGTTCGGCGGTCACCCGCCACGCTGATAAATTAGGACGGTGCAAATATGAGGAGTTATTTTAAAATATGCAAGAGAGAAGTAAGAATTATTTTTTCAAATCTATTTTTTCTACCTTCGATATAAGGCAAAGCCGTTGTTGCAAAGGAATTAACCAAGCAGGGGAAGGAGTTCCTTTCTTTATATTCACATAAATATCACCATTTTCATTTTTAAATGAAATACCAGCATGAGCCTTGAAATCTTCTTTATATTTAGAAAGCAACAATATCTGAGTAGATGATATGCTTCTTATTTTTCCTGCATTCAATTCCGCAAGACCAGCAAACTCATCTCCTTTACTCGCCCAAACTTTTATCTTTTTTCCTAATTCTATACACTCATCTCTTGATGAATAGAACAAGCGAGAGATTGATACATAATCTTCATTGTTATGATATAAAGAAAAGGCAACCGGAGTCAGCCGACCATTTGAATTTAAACAGCTCGGAATGGATAACAATCTTATCACATTCTCTTCATCCTCAATCGTATATCGTCTATCTGTATTTGTTTCACTTATTGTAATATCAGGCATATACAGTTTCAAGACGATTAAAAAATTCAAGAATAGCTTTTTCTTCTTCCATTGAAGCCTGCCCTAATAGAGGTTTTTCCAAGTCATTTAAAGGAAGAATAGAATAGGAAAACTCCGTTTCCCCTATATAAAGAGAACACATAAAAGAGTTAGAATCCCATTCAATCAACAACGTAGCATTGGGTTCTGGCAAAATTTCAGCCCCCTTCAATAGTACATCATTCTTATTAACATCAAGAAATCGAAAAACATTATCAAAAGTGACTTGTTTTGGTCTTTCCGCCTCATATTTTTCCCACCAACTTGAAGGATATGATTTAATCTTAGCTATATTGTCTTCTATATGACCACGACAAGTCTCCTGATTTAAATACCCCATTAAGGCATCCTCTGTTTTAATACAGGATTTTGATACTACATTAGACTTAAATAAAGGTTCTTGCAATACAAATTCATGGTCATTATTTGCCGAAGAGATACTAGACAAAACTGTTAAACATAACGCTAATATGACTTTTCCACTTTTACTAACAGTTTTATCTTTCGCATAAACTTTATACAAGTTATCTTCATTGGAAAAGAAGTCGTTTTCTAGCTTTAACTTAAAATTCATCATTTTACTATCTCCTTATCCATTATTTCAATAATCTTCTGATTAACACTCCAATGATATGCATCAAAAAGGACTTGATTCATTTGAAGTAAATTATCAATAATATCACTATTACTAATAACCCTTGTACGTTTAACATATGTATCCAATATCATGAGATCTTTATAACCTTCATAATTCGAATTAAATCCATACTTAATACACATTTTCTCAGCTTGTTCTTGATTATCAAAGCACTTATCCCATAAAGATTGAGAAACGTTATTCAAAGATTGTATCATATCACCTTCTAGCAATTCTTTTGAGAATATTTTTCGTAAAAGAACATCTTTACTCGTTTTTTTACTTCCAACATTTTCATAAGGCCATATATTAATCTTTCGTACCTTCACATTCTTTATTTCATTAATATGAAGTATCTCTAAAAAGTCAGTACCATAATCAAAAAACTGTTTTAGATTTTTAAATCCTCTATAAGCATCAATACCCACTCTTAGTTTAAAAGCATCTTTCCCAAAATACAAATTAACACATTGATCTGTTGAACCAATCATGACAGGAAACAAATCATCTTTTTCTGATGGAAGTTCTATATTAAAATTATCTTTAAAAAACTCCTTTAACAGACTAATATCAATCTCTTTATCAGAAGACGTATAATACCACTCCACTAATACATTTTGCAAAAATGTATTAGTGTAAATTTTATATTCTTTATGTGCAAAAGGGTATTCCATAGGTTTCTTCTCGACTGCAAAATTAGAATATTTTATTATTACAAACAAGCGTTATCACACAAAAGTTCTAAAGTCCTAAAACTTAAATACAAAGTCATCTGCTTCATAAACTCCTCCAGAGATCTATACACATACTTGTTCCCAACCGCCTCCGCAAGCCGTTACCATTCTTTCTGGCTGTTGCTTTACCCGTTCTTGCCGTACTTTATCTCAATACAGAGGCTGGCATAGCATTTCTTTGGAATCAAGTCGGCGACACCGGCAACCACGCCCTCCCACTTGAGGATGGCTCCAGTGACAACATCCCGCCGAGAACCGTTCGGAACGGCGAACAGCAACTTCGCCAGACGGGGATATTGCAGCCGGAACCAAGTGATACAGGATTGCTGGAGCTTCGATTCCTCATTCCGCATTTTGTATTTCCTCCACAAACGCTTTCGCCAGTTTCAAGTGTGCCGGGCAGGGAACGGCATTCCTCTCCCATTCTGCCCATTGCTCCTCCCGTTTCTTACGCTGTATCTCACGGTCGTAGATTTCCAATTGCTGACGGCGGTATGCCTTGAATTCGATCAGGGCCGCCATGATCACCATCGGGTCGACCACACCATAGAATGTACCATATTCCCCTGACTTGAGCTTGAAGAAAAACAACAGCAGTTCAGAAGCTTTAAAATAATAATATTCAACCCGTATCATCACAGCTAGTTCCAAGACTTGCTGAAACGAAGGCTTCTCCTTAACCCCTGCGAATTTGTATAGGTCCATCAAATGGGCAATAATCCAAGTGTTTACCTGCTCATTTGGATAAGTTTGCGACAGCAATGCCAATGATGGAGCATCGCCCAAAAAGGACCGTTCTATGTTTTGGGCACATATCGTCTGTAAAGATGGGTTGAATGTCTTCGCAAAGCTTTCCCCATCCCCATATCTACGAATCACCGAATACGTCTTTTCTGAAGGCACTACGGGCATATTCCATGATTTCTCTATCGGTTTGTTGTTCACGGGCTTTCGCTCCGTCTGTATGTTTAGTATTTCCATGTTCTTGTTTCCTTGCCATTATCTGTGAGACAATTTCATTAAACTTCGAATTAATATTCGTCACACTGAAGTTTTCCAATATCCAACCGTCAGTGATTGAATCCAATAAGTACTTCAAAGCATTCAACACGCCTTGGTCGTCAATAGGTAAATTCTTCTTCTCCCGTTGAAATTTCAACTTCTTGAGCAAAGAAGACATATTTCCCGCATCTTTCGCACTCCAGTAATAGTTGGATGAGAAAAGAGCCTGATAGCGTTCCTCGAAAAGTTTCCTTGCTTCTGAGTTCAACGGATTAGGACGCTTTTTCGGTTTGGATGGTGGATTGTCCGATTGTGCACCCAGTTCCGCCTCCCGTTTCTTCAACTCTTCTTCCAAAACACGTAAAGCCTCCTCCTTTTCCAAAAGTTCTTTTTCTTTTGCTTTGTCAACCCCCTTGGGGGGTGTGGAGGGTATATTAATATTCTTAGTCTTTATCTTAGTCTTATTAATATATGGTTGCGGTTTAGGTTCACGGTTAGGTATAAGATTAGGTTCATGTTTAGGTTGTAGTTTAGGTATCAAATTTTGACACCTAAACTACAACCTAACGATATACCTCGTTTTATCCCGCTGTCCATTTCCTCCCGATTTAAATTCTATCAGACCTGCTTGAACTAATCTATTACGGGCTGTTTTCATCGAATTGACTGACACTCCCACGTCAGACGACACCTTTGCATCGCTACGCGTCCAGCTATCCACCCAGCCTAAACGATTCGCTGTTTTCAACAAATAAAAATAAAGCCTCGTTTCACAGCAGGTAAATTGCCAGTCTTCATCCAATTCCCAAAAATTATTTATAAGTTCAATGTAAGTCATCCTTGTAAATTTACGCTATCAATTTCTGACGAATCAGGTTCATATTCTTCTTCACCAGTTTTACTATCTGGTCGTGATACTCACTTACACCATTGCAGACGGCTCGAGACTGGACGATATCCAGTGTCTTCAAGTTTACCTCTATCGTCTCGATACGCTTTCCGTCGGTATCTTTGGCAGACAGAATCAAACAATCCGACCGTTTATAATACCCATTACTATACACGCAATGGTGCATCGCCTTTCCTTCCTGATAAAACTGGGTTATACTCTCCAACGGGCAAATGACTATGTTGCCATCCGTGATTTTCATCCCAAAGAACTTTTTCATCCGTTCGTAGAAGCCGGCTATATCCTTCATGAGCTTTTCACGCCTACGGATAGCTGCTATACGGTTCCTTTCCTGTCTCAACTTGGCTTCTATTGCCGTTTTCTTTTTCAAGAGCCTATCATGTGCAACTTTCAGGTTCTTGGGACAGACATAATGCGCGTTACGCAAGTCCTTGCCGAAATAAGATAGTAAAGACATATAATCTTCCCACATAGAAGCGTCCTTAATGATGTAATGGTTGCGGTTGCAGATGTTGAACGACGGTTTATAGCGAAGTTGACGGAAGCCGTTTTTATACATGTGCTTCAACATGGATATTTGCCCGGTCTTGAGACACAGTTCCACATCATTTCCGCCTTTCAACAAGTCACGTATCAATTTTGACGGGATTACATCTGGGAACCATCGATTCAGTCCCCGTTTTTTCAATTCCGGCAGCAGCTCTTTCCTTGGATAAAGCTCTCCATATATCGCATACAAATCACCGTAATAGTTATATGGATTACTTCCATATTCTCCTTTGATGCTGAGAGGTGAACTATACACAAATCCGTTACCTCCCATATTAATCGGTCGGGCTATGATCGTACGTTTTCCGTCTTCACGAATCCACTCTTGAACCACTTCTGTAAAATCATAATACACCGGAGAAGTTTCCTTCCGAACATTTTTCCAGCATAGTATATGCCGGATCACCTGGAACCCGCCTTTCACTTGCAGGATGGACATATACGCCTCTTCACGGATCTTCTGCTTCCGGCTAACCTTTACGTCCAATTGATGATGGCAATAAGGGCATTCGATTTTGTCACCCAATTTATCTTTACTCGTATTGACCCACATCTTACCACATTCGGAACACCATAGCTCATCCTTACATTTGTAGGCAAAATGGTCAAACAGATGCTCTTTGGCCCAGTCTTCCTGTTCCTTCGTGATGGCAGGCAGCTTTCCACTTAACTCCGTCACCCGTTTTTCCAATTTCGTTCTCGGCTTCATATTAAAACAGACTCATTTGTTGGACATTTGCATCTGCTTTTTTCTTTGCAGGCTTCTTTTTGAGCAATCGGTATTGCTCTTCGGCCAACCGTTTGATAGCCGCTTCACGGGCCGCATTCTTGTCCTCCTCCGTCAACTCTACCTTTTGATTGGAAGAAATAGAGCAACCGGAAGAAACTTTTTCTATCTTGATATTCTCTTCGTCATAATAATGTACGGCCATCCCAAAGACTTCTGCATCACTCATTACGACGGAAGTTCCCCGTTTACGGGCTTCTCCTAAAATGTAACGACAGCATTCATCTATATTCTTTTTAGGATTTTCAAACTTGGGAGCAAACAAGGGATCTTCTGCAACTCGTTGATCCAAATATTTCTGTATTGTATCTTTGAACTCTTTCATAACTTACTGGATTGTCATAGGCATTAATAAATAGGTAAGTTCTTCGCCCTCGGCTTGCTTCTCTGGGGCAATGAGAATAGCGGTACTGGGAGTGCCGAAAGAAAGTATCGAACGATCGCCGTCAATACAAGAAATCATATCTTGTATCAAAGTCGCTTTCACACCGATAATAAACTCCCTTTCTCCAAATTCTACCGGAATGGTTTCTTCCGCAGAAGTGGAATAATCCAAGTCCTGGGCCGATACAACAAGCTTATCATAACGGGCACTCAACTTTATAAGGCATGATACTTTACTTGAAAATACAGAAGTGCGCTTTATGGCTCCCAATAGTAATTTGGTATCCGTTTTCAGTTCAAGATTGTTGGATTTCGGAACAACAGCCCGCCAATTGGGATAACGACCTTCCACATTACGAAAAGAAATTTCGTAATCCTCGAAAGAGATTTCCGACCAATCGCTTCCTACTTTAATTGTTAGTTCTTCTTCAGATAACGGAATCAGCCCTTTCAAAACAGATGCGATCTGTCGGCTGATGATTACCGAACAGGTCTCTGTGCAACATTGTTTTTTTCTCTTAAACAAACCAAGCCCATGTCCATTAGAAGAAACAAAGATGATTTCTCCCAGAGCCGTTTCAATAGATACGGAGTTCATAATAGGGCGCAGTTCGTCTGCAGCTGCAAAATTGATCACTTTGGAGATACCGTTATTGAATTCTTCCGCCGTAGTCCGGATTTCGTCAAGAATCTCTGTCTTTTTCTTTTGCGGGAAAGGCTTCGAATCATATCCGACGACCTCGAATTTACCTCCATAATATTTAATAAGAATCGATTTATTGTCCGGATTGATATAAATATCAAGAGGCTGCTCCGGCAATGTTTTCAGCCCATCAAGAATGGAGGCAGGAACACAGATTGAAAGATCTTCCTCAGCCATACATTCCAAACTGGCCGTAATCCTGCCTTCGTCATTGGCAGTCGTAATAAACAACCGTCCATCTTTTATTTCGAACAGGTAGTTGCATACTATCGGAGTCGTAGATTTCGACGGAATTATTCGAGAAAGTTGCTGCAATTTCGCAAGCAACATATTTTTTGAAACAGATATTGTCATTGTGCCTAATTTTATGGAAGGCACCAGGTAAGTGGTTATTTATCGGATATTTACAAGAAAGTTTAAGACAATATATATAAACACAAAAAGTTGGATCTCAAACTTTCATTCAAAATCCAACTCGCTATTTCAACCGCAAATATAGAGGCTTTTTCTTAATCTACAAATTATTTCCGCCTTTTTTTATTTTTTCTTCAAAGACATACCTCAGTATCTTAATATTTAAACGATCAATGATACTAAAGTCTGTTTTTACATAACCAGCCGTAACCCGGAGCGGAGACGCATGATTTAGACATAACCCAACAACATCTAACCCAGCTTCAAAAACAACCTGAGCTATTGTAGCCCAAGAATGCCGGAATGAATATGTAGAAACAGGAGGCAAACCACCCAACCTCACAATATCCTTTATTCCTCTATTCACGCAATCATTAAAAGTTTTATCCGAAGCATATATTTCATTGAAATTAAACAGCCAGTCCCCTCTTCCTTGATATTTAAGAAACAAAGGTTTTACTAAATCCGGAACCTCTATCTCAATATAGGCCTCATCAGCTCTCCGCCCCTTTGTCTTCATTCTATTATAGCAGAGTTTTCCATCCTTATAACAACCTTTACCCAAATTGTAAAGATCCACCGTATTTATTCCAACCAGGCAAAACACCAATAATGATACATCTTTGGCGATATATGCTCTTGGTGGCATACCTCGCTTACTTGGTTTCAAAGAGGTAATATTAACATCAAAAAAACGCCTGAGAACATCTACCGGCAGCGCCTTCTTGTCTGCAATATTCTTAGGAGGTATCTTTACCACACGAAACGGATCATGCCTGATGCGCATCTCACCGGTATCGTAGTCATTATATTTATCGCATCCGGCCCTAAACATGGTTTTCACGCAATTCGGATAGGCATTCTTTTTCTGTCTGCTGTTTTTCATAGAAGAAATCCAATCCTTCAAAAAAAAGGACGTTATATCGGAAAAAGATATATTTCGATTACCTAAGTAACTCTCCATGCTCTTAAGAGCTAACAGATAGTTTTTCGCACTTCTTCCCCGGCCTTCATTCTCCATTTTCAAGATAAACTCTCGGCCAAAGTCAGAAAACGAAATAGAGTCCCGGTCATTCTTAAGAAAATTCATAACCCTCTCCAAATTCCATCCTTCCGTATTGACACGATTCAAACGAGAAGGTGTGTCAAAATTCTCACCTTCTTTTTTTATGCCCAAAGCCCCGACTTTCACAAGCTGGGGCTTTGTTATAACCTGAAGATTTTGTA
>ENA-OXDV01000055-OXDV01000055.1-human-gut-metagenome-genome-assembly--contig:-NODE-55-length-46371-cov-9.6251_pt1 | contig 46371 bp, 39 predicted proteins | sample MGYA00249350_ERZ652233 | MGnify/ENA primary metagenome ERZ652233 (study PRJEB26925, sample SAMN05826668) | human gut metagenome | biome: ENVO:2100002; feature: ENVO:00000062; material: ENVO:00002003... | reverse complement strand
GTGATATGGTCGGGGAACACGCTAATCTGAATGGGTACGGCACTGGCATAGTCTTTATGTGCCACACAATTCATCAGTGATTCCCTGACAGCTTCCACCGGGAACTGCGGTGTTTCACGCCGGGAAATACCCTCGTATGAAATGCGGTAAATCAGGTATTTGGTCTTTATCAAATCCATTGCCTTATCCACCTGCTCCATTAAAGAGCCGTGAACCTCGTCCTGAAACTCCAAGTTACCCTTATCATCCCGGAAGAAACCTATCTTGATATAAGCCCCGGTTACAAACCGTTCCGGGTCGGGGTGGAACAACAGCAAGGCGGCACGGGTCGGGCGGTTGGTTTGGGTGTCAATCAGCCGCAAATCGTGCAGCAAATTTTCGGTAGTATCTTTCAACACATCTTCGTCCACACGACCGCTTCTCGCCGCTTCCTTGCGGAAACGGTCTAATGCGCTGGAGGAAAGTTCCTCTACGCCTGCCCACTCTATGGGAAACTCGTCCCAATGCCTGCCAGTACGTTGCAGGATAAAACGGTTCAACGCCGCACCTTTCAACTCCTGTTTCGTGCTGCCGCTGCGATAGTGGTACTGCCCTTTGTAATTGATAGGATTGGAATAAGGCGGTACGTCAATCTCGATATATTTCAGCCCGTTTTCTTCCAGCAGGTTCACGTCCACGATGATACCCAGCACGTCACGCACTTTGTTCGGTATGTCCTCCAGCAGTTTGTCGGCATCGGCAACGCCGACTACCTTGCCGTTGTCATTCATACCTATATATATCTTGCCGCCTGTGGCGTTGGCAAAGCCGCATATCCATTTCAGATACTCGTCACGCCAGCTTTCTTTCCATTCCGTATTTTGGTTTTCGTTCATAAAAATTCATTTTATATTGATATGACATTATTTTCTCCAAACTTCTTTGTTCTTATTAAAACAGCAAATGTCAGCGTATAATAAAACACAACAATATTTTCTTTATTAAGGAGTACAACACATATATAATATTTTATGAGCAGAAAACTCAAACTAATGCATTAAAATTAACGAATTTATCAATTTGCTGGATTAGACATGGGATATACAACATCTACAAAACGATTCTTATTAAAATCTGGGTGATTAAAATTCTCTCCCTTTCGAAAAAGGCAATCAATACAGTTTTCTTGATATTTACTACAAGTGCTTCCTGATAATCCACAAAATTCAGGTTTTTGCTTTGTTGTAAACTTCGGAAGTTCTACAAAATGAGTGTATAACCATTCTGCCATATTACCAACATCTAATTTAGTCCTCATTTCTTGTATGCTACCAATTTGTATATCTTCTTGATCCATTGTTCTATTTTCTTCTTTTTTCAACTCATGTATATATATCACACCTAAATTATTTTCAGTGTGATTATTGGTTATATAATCCCATTGTACTTTTTCGTCCTCTCCTGCAATTACAATTGCTTTAGAATGGCTATCTTTAACTATTGTAGCAACCAACGACCATATTAATAAAGGTTGAATATTGTGTAATACATTACGCTGTTTTATTTCTTCTTTCTTAATTTCATCGTAATTTTTTTTGATTAATTTATCAAATTCACTCCACTTTAATCCTTCACTAATACTATGGAAAGAACTTAAAATTTTTGTACCAGTTATTCCTTCAAGTAAGTTCTTTCCTCTTAAAGAAGTATCCTCTTGCTGATAATATTCACTAATTTTTGCAATTGTATTTGCATCAAATGGTATGTTTTGAGTTCGTAATATTTGTTCAATGCCACTTGTAAATCCAACCTGATCTCTTCTTGCAGCATTTTTTCCACAGTCTCCTATTATTACCAACAATTTCCAACCACAATCCGTAAGCAGTTTAATTAACTGAGATTGAGCTTTATGGATATATGTTGTTTTTGCTAAAAGGGCAACAGGCCAAATTACATACCCTTGATTTTTACTGAGGTCATCAGGTAATGATGTACTTTTAAAGTGCCTATCATCAAGATATTTTTTTAAAGTCGTCCCATCTGCAATTGTGGTAGACTCTGTATTCATTATATTAGAACGACTTCTGTTGTTATCATTAGAAACAATCTCATGAATTTCCAACAATACTTTGATATATTTCTTTATTTCAGTTGCTCTTTCGTTTTTAGGTAACGCATTGATAGCAATAGCAAGATTATATTGGTTCTGATCTAATTGAATTAATTTCTCTGAGACACCAGAAGGTACTGTAATCTTTCTTTTCGTGTCAATCTTGCCTAACTCACCCTTAACATCGCTGCTCTTAATAATAGATATATTTGCAGTCATGGAAGGGAAATTTATAACTTTTTTAGTATCATCAAAATAGTACTGGCATTTCAACTTACCACCAGTAAAAAGTGTCCATAGTATACTCATTATATCCATTCTATTCTATTTTATATTATTCCAAAATAGCGTTCATAATGCGACCTTAAATCAACTTTTTTAAATAGAGACTCTTTCTCTATTATTGTTTTTGCAGACTTAAACATTCCTTCTGTCATTAATTTACCATCAGGCATTACTAAAATTACAGAATTATGTTTTGTGGTAGAACCCGGCAATATTTGTACATGGAAATGAGATTCTGATTTAAATTTTCGTTCAAAATATGTCATTTCTTTTTGAATATTTTTTTCAGCTTCCTCGATTGTCTTGACTTTTCCATATTTCATCAATTTATCAAATGAATCTTTCTTTGCATCATCATTAGGACGAACAATGGTGAAAATCCTCCAACCATTTACATTCAATAGAGGTAATTGTATTGATAAATCTTCAATATGTTTTTTATTCATTGTTGAAAGAACAGTATGTACTAATACAGGAATACCCGCCTCCCTATACGATAAAATATTTTTAACAATCGTTTGAACCCCTAATTCATTATCCTTTTTATCTTTTTGAGGACGAATTTTCGAATTAACACTATTCAAAAGAGAATCAAGAGAGATTCTAACGACGACATTATATTTTTTTAATAAAGGGACAATATCTTGTTTATAAATCAAGCCATTGGTATCAAGCATAATTCCTGTTCTGTTACCAATTGTATTAAGCACATTTTTCAATTTGTTTTTTTCCAATAATGGCTCACCTCCAGATAATACAATCGCCAAAGGATTCATATCAAGAAGTTCCTTGGCTATCTTGATTTCATCGACTTCTGCAAACTCTTTATCAATTACGTCACCCGCATAACAGTATGTACAATTGCAATTACATCTATTTGATATTAACCAATTCAATACTATTGGCTGTCCGTCAGGTAGTTCATCTATATCCGAAAAATGTTCTTTTGATGGCAACCAATTTTCTACATCAAAAGAAGCACATTTATATTTTTCATTACCGATGTTCAAATGATTAATAATTTTCTCTGGTAAATCATGAGTTTTATTATTACAGTATCTTTCAACATCCTCAGAAAAATTATCAGCAACAGCCAAGAATAATCCTGAAAACGGGGAGAAAATAAGAGTCCCAAATTTAGGATGTCTTCTAAGATATATTCCTTTTTTTGTCTTTCTTACTATTTCCATACCTTTAGAATATGTCTTATATGATGTGAATTTATTCTTTTAGCTGCTTTACCTATATTGCCATAATGACTAATATGAGAAGTATTAATTTCTTCTATTTGGTAACCCATATATGTAAAGATATCACAAATAGAAGCACCTACAGGAATGGGAATGTCACGAGTTATATTATCATTTACAACTATATAACCCATAGCTTTTTCTGTTAACAATGTATCTATTTTTTTATATGCCTCTTGAATATTATAAAAATACTGACAGAAATAAGGATGATAATATACAATTATGTCATTTTTTGATTTCTTAGGCATTTTCTTTGCTTTATCCAGTAACTCCAATAAAAAAGTATTAGCAATAGGAGATTCTATTTCACCATAACTTTTACCACTTACATTATTTGAACCTATCATTCTCTGAAAGTCATACTGATTCTTATTTATAATATTATCAAGAATCCAATTTTCTATCCTAAATAGTTTAGAATAATCCCTATAGTTAGGATATGGAGGTGATGTGACAAAGTAAGAATATTTATTATCAAGACTAACATTCATTATATCTGATAATACATTTGTATGCACAAATTCCGTGTATTGTTTAATTTCTTCCTTTAATAAAACACCCAAAGACTCCAAATACTTTACAAAATCTAATTCCCAATTAACATAAGAGCATAAACCTCCTTCTTTGAAATGAGTAATATTTGTACTACTTCTTTGATAATGAGCAAAACGAGATACAAAAGGAAGAAAAATTGCGATAGACAATTCTTTATCATTATTGGCTATATCATATATTGTATTGTATAATTTTGATATAAAGTCTATTGATGCTTTTGTAAAGAAACTATCAGAAATAGAAACACTCTGTTCTATTTTAGGCAGTTCGTTAATCCGATTTAGTAAATTATTGATATATAATTGAATAGTATTAGTGTTGCTCGGATTCTTTAATAATTGCCAATAATAAGCTGGTGGATTTAACTCAATATTCATTGTTTTAAAACCATTTCTCCCCCAAAATCGCATACCTCCTCCATAACCACTCATAGGGTCTAAAATACATTCTCCAACTGATATATATTGAGTTATATCGGCTAATATGACATCAAGTTCTCCTTTTTCTTTAAAAGATGCAAAAGCACGACTTCGGGTCATTAATCCTTTGTAAACATGACTTATATTCTCTATTTCTAGCATTTATCTTCTGCATTAATTAATTCCTGAATATTAACTTGTAGTATTTTGGCAATTTCGAATAAAGTTTCTAATGGGGGTTGAACTCTATTAGAAGAATAAGCATTTACAGTACTAAAACTCTTCCCTAACTGCTTTGCTAACCAAGTTTGAGATATTCCTTTCCTGTCCAAAACCTCTTTTATTTTATTCAATTTCATTGCTAACTCATATTCATTATTACTTAAACGCTACAAATATAGCAAGTTTAATGCTATACTCGAAATTATCAACATATATTTTACGTGTATTATTCCATATATTAAAAAATAACATTTCCTACCCACCATCATATGTGCTATCTTCACCATCTTTAATCAAATGGCATAGCTCCGGGTCGTTCTTAATCCGGGTTATCTCGTCCTCGACTATCTGCCGGACTTCCTGACGGATGCGGTCATAGTTGGCTTGTATCTCTTCCTGCATCCGGTCGTTGCCGTCCTTGTCGGTGAAGTCGATAATCTGCGGCAGCTTCACGTAACGGGCGGTTTCCCGCTTCACCTTTTCATTTTCCACTACGATTTCGCAGTGGAAAATCTTCTGCTCTATCCGTTCATCGAAATTGTCCGCCACAGCACCCACGAACATACCTTGCGTGAGATTGGATATTTTGCTGGCAGGTATCAGGCTGTCCATTTGGGTGCTTATCGAGGTGGACTTCTCCCGCTGGTTGATTGTCATGCTCTGCCGTTTCTGCAATACCTTTCCGAAACGCTCCGATAGGATTTTTGCCGTTTCACCGACTACCTGACCACTAAACACGTTGCCCACAGTGTTTTGGATTACTTTGCTTTCCTTGTCCCCGTAGTCACGGGTAAGCTGGCTGTAATCCTGAAAGCCCAATAGAACCGCAACCTTGTTGCTTCGGGCGGTGGCAATCAAATTGTCAAGCCCACGAAAATAAATTGTTGGCAGCTCGTCTATTATCACCGAACTTTTAAGCTGACCTTTCTTGTTTATCAGCTTCACGATACGGGAATTATATAATCCCAGTGCCGCCGAATAGATGTTTTGACGGTCGGGATTGTTGCCGACAACCAGTATTTTAGGCTCTTCCGGGTTGTTGATGTCCAGTGAAAAATCATCACCCGTCATTACCCAGTAAAGGGCGGGTGAAATCATCCTTGAAAGCGGGATTTTCGCACTGGCAATCTGCCCCTGCAACTGTTCATTAGCTTCTGATTCCCAAGCATCCACGAACGGGGAAAGATAATTTTCCAGTTCAGGATAGCTGCGCAAAATCGTGAAAACATCGGCGTATTTCTTATTCAATAGTTCTATGGCATGGGGAAACGTGCAATACTTGCCGCCCTGATAGATACGGAGATACCAAATTATAGCCGCCAAAAGAATAATCGGGCTTTCCACGAAGAAGTCGCCCTGCTTGCTTATCCAGCTTCGATTGAGGTTAAGCATAATCGTGTAGCTGGCTTCATAGGCATCCGCAATGTCCGACATGAAGCTGGCGTTTATCGGGTTGCATCGGTGGCTCTTGCGGGGGTCGTCAAAATTGATAATGTAAAACTTGGGCTTTACCTTGTAGCCGTCCAAGTGGTTAAGTAAATGATTGTAAGCAATTTCCGAAAGGTCGGGGAACTTATAATCATAACAGTACATCGCAAAGCCCTTTTCAATTTGCTGTTTTATGTAATTATTGACCACAGCGTAGGACTTGCCGCTGCCCGGAGTTCCTAACACGATACTCGCACGAAAAACATTGACAACATTGATATAGCCGTTGTTCCACTTCTTTTTATAATAGAACCGGGTAGGCAGATTTACGGAGTATTCATTTTCGATAAGCCTTGTTTCCTGCTGGAAACTTTCATTCTCCGTATTAAAGACATCATCCATAAGGTTGTTCTTCAACAACCGGGACATCCACGTACCCGCCATAAGCATACAGATATAACCCACCGACAGCGTGGCGATGTAAAACGCCGTGTCTGCCGTGTGTGGCAGGGGCAGTTCCAACAGCCACCAGTTCAGGAAGAACAAAGTTACCCCTACCGCAAGGCTGCAATGTATCTTCGTCCACGTTATCTTTTCCTCTTTCACGCCCTTAGTGCCGATGCACGACAAGGCGAGGAACACCACCGCAAAAAGTTTCGTCCAAAGGACGGACGAGAACAGCCCGGTGGTGCGCTGGAAGTTCCACAGTATCTTGTCTATCACCTCAAATGTCACTCCCCATTCTTTCAGGGTGGAGTAACAGAACCAGTACACGTTTATTCCCACGAATAGAATACTGACAGCCCGCATAAAGTCCATGACCCGTGCAAGCCCTCTCAAATCATCTTCCTGTTGCATGATTGTAATGTTTTTTAGTTAGTCGATGCGCCTTGTGCGCTTCTTTTTCTTCTTTCTCTTTTGGCGGGCGGTGTCCTGCGGCTCGTCACCGCCTGATGCACCGCCGCCCAACAATCCACAGAAAGCACCCAGCACAGAAGCCACGCCCGAAACGATGTCGGCTTTCGGCGTGAAGCCCGGCTGTTCCTGATGCGTGGATTGGTCCTGCTGCGGTATTTCCACTTCGGGCTGGTGCATCTTTCCGGTTTCGCCCGAAAAGCGTTCGTTGAACACGTTCGCCGAATACTCCTTGCCCAAGCGTGAACCGTTCAGCACCACCCGGCTGTCATGGTCGATGAACGTAACGCCATAGATGCGCCCGCTGTCGTTCTGACGGAATACCACATCAATGCCCTGCTTCTTTAGCTGTTGTTCCAGTTCCTTGCGGCTGCGGGCGGTCTGCATGGTGGCGGCAACAATCTTCCGTGTGCGCTCTTTCAGCTTTCCGTCCTTAATCAACTCGCCCGATTTCTCCATTCTACGCTGCACCGCTTCATAACCTACCGACTTGCCGATGCGGGAAGCCTTTACCGGGTTGCCTGTCTTTTCGCCCTTGTCGTTCGTGGCGGAATATACAATGCCCTGATAGGGCTTGCCGTTCACTTCACCCTTGACTTCCTCGGCGCACACGTTGTAAGCGGCAAGCAAAGCCTTGTACTCCCCGAACGACTGGAAGCGGTAGCCATAGCAAGCCGCTTTCACGGTATTACCGATTTGGTGCTTCACGTCCCCGGCGGCATAGTCCACATTTTTAAGTTCCGGGCGTTCGGCACGCTCCTTTCGCTCTGCCGGGTGCAGCCCGTATTTCTTTTCCAGTTCACGGGTGATTTGCTTGCTGCGCCGATGCTCGAACCTGTCATTCAGTGGCTTGCCGTTCTCGTCCACCCGCAACCCCACGATGTGGATATGGTGGCGGTCGATGTCGGTATGCTTGTACACCAAATAAGGCTGGTCGCCATAGCCCAACTTCCGCATATACTCTTTGGCTATGTCGGAAAGCTGCCGGTCGGTCAGCACGTCTTCCGGGTGCGGGTTTATGGAAATATGAAGTATCGGCTTCTTGGTGGATAGCTGGACGGGCATCTGCATTTCAAAGCTGCGCATACACTCGCCGATAGAGAAATTCCCGTCCTCGCCCAACAGCATCCGGTTGGAAAAAAGCACCTTTGCTTCCTCGCTGTCCACCTTGTTTTGGTTGTAAGCCAGTGCGCCGAACATATTGCCGCCCGTGCTTATTTTGGCAACCATAGTTCCTTGCACTCGTTTGTCAGGTCGATAACCTGACGGTTCAACACTGCCAGTTCGGTGGTCGCTTTCTCCAGTTTATAGAGAAAAGCCAGTGCCTTTTTCTCCGAAAAGTTACTATTCAAAGCCTTTACCACTTGGTTGTAATTGACCGCCACGGCTCTGAATTGTGCATAAAATTCGGTCAGCCGGGCGCAATACTCGACCGCCGACTTGTCCACTTTCACCACCCGGAACGGTTCGCCGAACAGCCGGGCGGCGATGAAACGGGACTTGCTCGTGACGCCCGACTGCTCCCATTGCGAGAGGAAGCGGGCGTTCTCCCGGTCGTTCAGGTAAAGGACATGGCGATGCTTCGCCGGGTCTGCGAGGGCGGGGCGACCGCCCTTGTTGGTTCTTCTTGTTTCCATACTTCTTTGGATTAAAAAATTACGACTTCGGAGTGATTTTTACCCCCGCAAGGGGCAAGGCGTTTTCAGGCACGGAAAACGGTTTTGTATGCTACAAAACACACCTTGCTATTTTCTGACGAAAATCGAAATCCGTCACGGACGGATTGGGGTTAGCGTGAAGCGGTAAGCCCTGCGTTCACCAGCCCGGTTTTACACCTGCGCCCCCGGCGGTTCGTTACTCCGCTGCAAAGTAACGGTGATTTATAATGCTGTAAAATAGGCAGTTGGTGGACAAATCGGGACAGCGCAGGACAAATCGGGACAAGGTTTTCAGGGGACGTTTTTTCTCCCTTTTTTTGCATCGGATTTCAAGATTGAAAGAAATATTCCAATCAAGAAAGAATGATTGAAAGCATGATTTCAAGAAAACGTGATTGCAAGATTTCAATATTTCAAGAAAGAATGAAAGCAGGAAAACAAGATTGAAATAAAACAGTCTTTCCATATTTCAAGATTGCAATATGGAAACAAAGAAAGCTATATGGCTGGATTGATTGAAAGCAATAAATAAATCTATCAACCAATAATGAACGAAAGCAATATGGAAAACGAGAAAACACCCCTTTATGTCGCCTTTTCCACCCAAAAGGGCGGGGTCGGCAAAACCACCTTTACCGTGCTGGCGGCAAGTTACCTCTATTACCTCAAAGGTTACGATGTGGCGGTGGTCGATTGCGACTACCCGCAACACTCCATTGCCGGGATGCGCAAGCGGGATGCCGAGCAGGTCGGGGCGGATGAAGATTACAAGCGCATGGCGTATGAACAGTTCACCCGGCTGGGGAAGAAAGCCTACCCAGTGCTGTGCAGTTCACCTGAAAAGGCGATTGCAACGGCTGACGAATATATAGCTGCCGGACACGTGCCGGATATTGTCTTTTTCGACCTGCCCGACACGGTAAACAGCGAGGGCGTGATAAACTCCCTTGCGGGCATGGACTACATCTTCACCCCCATTTCAGCCGACAAGGTGGTGCTGGAAAGCAGCCTGTCGTTCGCAATGGCTATCCAAAAACTACTGGTGAGGAATGAAGCCTGCCGACTTGCCGGGCTGTACCTCTTTTGGAACATGGTGGACGGGCGGGAGAAAACAGACCTTTACGCCGCCTACGACAAGACGATTAAGGAACTGGAACTGCCGCTGATGAAAACCTTTATCCCCGATACCAAACGCTACAAAAAGGAACTGGTGGCGGATAAAAAGGCGGTGTTCCGCTCCACGCTCTTTCCCGCCAGCCGCCCGCTGGTGAGGGGAAGCAACTTGGAAGAACTGATAACCGAAATAACGTACTACATCAAATTAAAATGATATGGCAAAGCAAAGCGGCGGGATGCCGAAGATAGACGAGGATTTTATGCGGGAACTTATTTCGCAAGGTGTCCCCAGTAAACAAGATAATAATAAGACGAATGATGTACCGCAAGAAACACAAACAGAAACGGTGCAAGTAGAGAAACCGACACCCCGCAAGCGCAAGGGCGGTTCGGGAGACTACCGGGAAACCTACTTTCAGAAAGTGGAACTGGCAGACCGACAACCCTTGTATGTGAGCCGTACCACGCACGAGAAGCTGATGCGTATCGTGACGGTGATAGGCGGGCGAAAGGTGACGGTAAGCAGCTACGTGGAAAACATTCTGCTACGCCACTTCGAGCAGTACCAAGACGAGATAAACACCCTGTACGAAAGCCACTTCCAAAAGCCCTTTTAGCTATGGTAGCCTATTGCATATTAACCGGGCTTTTGGTGTACTATATCGCCCTGTGGCTGTGGTATCGCTACACGGACATCCGGACATCACCGGGCAGAACGGATGATGCGCCGCTTCCACGAAACGGGGTTTCAGGCTACACGCTGATAGGTGAAAGCCGATACAAGGGTGGACTAATCGGGACAGCGCAGGACAAATCGGGACACCTCCCGCAAACGGCTGAAAATGATACTATTTTTGCGCTGCAAGCTGACGGACAGCCGGAAGAAAACATTTCGGAAGCAGCAGCCGAAGCGGAAGAAACGCCCGGTTACGAGAATGACGAACCCGACTACGAGGACGAGGAAATAGCCGGGTACATGGACGGTGACGATGATACCGGGCGGGCTACGGGCGTGAGCTTTGACGAACTGGGCGAAGCGGTACGCACGGCGAACGCCGACAACCCCACCGAAGCGGAACAGCGGCAAGCCGCCGGGACGCTGGCAAGCATTGAGGGGACGAACCTCTACGATGCAGTGGTGGAGAACATCAACGGCGGGCTGGCAAAGGTGGCTGAATTGCTCAAACGGAACGAAGCCGGATTGGTTGCAACTGTTCCAACCGAAGCTGCCCCATCTGCAAGCAAGGAACACGAAGCGTTCGACATGAACGACTTCCTATAATATAATAATGTATAAGCCTGACAGCATGAAACAACGTGACTACGGTTGATTGGCAACCTGAAAACCAAGCAAACGGGACTATCCCCGACCACTAAAATTTCAAATTATTCACCAGCCGGGAAAGGCGGACTTCCCACCCGCCGCCCGGCATTAAAAACAAATCACAATGAGAAAGAGAATCTTTTTGTCGGCGGCTATCCTTGCCGCTGCGGTAAGTGCCTACGCACAGGGCAACGGGCAGGCGGGCATCACCGAAGCCACGAACCTAATCACAGGGTATTTCGACCCCGGAACAAAACTGGTGTACGCAATCGGGGCGGTCTGCGGCTTGATTGGAGGGGTAAAAGTATATAACAAGTTTTCGAGCGGCGACCCCGACACCTCAAAGACCGCCGCCAGTTGGTTCGGGGCGTGCATCTTCCTGATTGTCGCCGCCACTATCCTGCGGTCGTTCTTCCTCTAAACCAGCGGCTATGTCTGAATATCCGGTAAACAGGGGTATCGGGAAGCCGGTGGAGTTCAAGGGGCTGAAAAGCCAGTACCTCTTTATCTTTTGCGGCGGCTTGCTCGCCGTGTTCGTGGTGTTCATCGTCCTGTTCATGGCAGGCGTGAACCAGTGGATATGTATCGGTTTCATCGTGTCGGCTTCGCTGCTGCTCGTGTGGCAGACGTTCCGGCTCAACGCACGGTACGGCACGCACGGGCTGATGAAAGCAGCCGCACGCAAAAGACACCCACGCTTCATTATCAGCCGAAAGGCGATACCCCGGCTGTTCAACTACAAAAGAAGAAAGGAAGAAAGAACATGAGGAATACATTAAAGGCTACCACGCTGGAGAGGAAATTTCCACTTTTGGCGGTGGAGAACGGCTGCATCATTTCAAAGGATGCGGACATAACGGTGGCTTTCAGGGTGGAACTGCCCGAACTGTTCACCGTCACCAGTGCCGAATACGAAGCCATACATTCGGCGTGGTACAAGGCAATCAAGGTGCTGCCCGACTACTCCATAGTACACAAGCAGGACTTCTTCATCAAGGAGAACTACCAGCCCGACACGGAAAGGGACGAGCTTAGTTTTCTGTCCCGGAGTTTTGAACGGCATTTTAATGAACGCCCGTTCCTGAACCATTACTGCTACCTGTTCCTGACGAAAACGACAAGGGAGAGAAGCCGCCGACAGAGCGACTTCTCCACCCTCTGCCGGGGCAGGATTGTTCCGCAGGAGATAGCCGACAAGGAAGCGGCGGCAAAGTTCATCGAAGCGGTCGGGCAGTTTGAAAGGATAATGAACGACAGCGGTTTTGTCACCCTTACCCGGCTGGCGGCATCGGAAATCACCGGGCAGGACGGAAAGGCGGGCATCATCGAGAAATACTTCTCGCTCTCGCAGACAGATACCACCTGCCTGAAAGACATCGGGCTGTACCCGGAAGAAATGCGTGTCGGGGACGACATACTGTGCCTGCACACGCTTTCGGACGTGGAAGATTTGCCCGGAAAGGTCGGGACGGACTGCCGATTTGAGAAGCTGTCCACTGACCGGAGCGACTGCCGACTGTCATTCGCCGCCCCGGTGGGCGTGCTGTTGTCGTGTAACCACGTCTATAACCAGTTCATCTTCATAGACGACCACGCCGAAAACCTGAAGAACTTCGAGCAGACCGCCCGGAATATGCAATCGCTCTCCCGCTACTCCCGTGCCAACCAAGTGAACAAGGAGTGGATAGACGAATACCTGAACGAAGCGCACAGCAAGGGGCTTATCTCGGTGCGTTGCCACTGCAACGTCATGGCATGGAGTGACGACAGGGACGAACTCAAACGTATACGCAACGATGTGGGAAGCCAGCTTGCGCTAATGGAGTGCAAGCCACGCCACAACACCACCGACACGCCCACGCTCTTTTGGGCGGGCATACCCGGCAACGAAGCGGACTTCCCCGCAGAGGAAAGTTTCTACACGTTCTTGGGGCAGGCTCTCTGCCTGTTCGTGGAAGAAACGAACTACAAGAGTTCGCTTTCGCCGTTCGGCATCAAAATGGTGGACAGGGTAAGCGGTCGCCCGCTGCACATCGACATATCGGATTTGCCCATGAAGAAAGGCATCACCACAAACCGCAACAAGTTCATACTTGGGCCGAGCGGTAGCGGGAAGTCTTTCTTCACCAACCACATGGTGCGCCAGTATTACGAGCAGGGTGCGCACGTGCTGCTGGTCGATACGGGTAACAGCTACTTGGGGCTGTCCCAGCTTATCCACAACCGCACGCACGGCGAGGACGGGATTTATTTCACCTACACCAACGAGAACCCGATAGCGTTCAACCCGTTCTATGTCGAGGACGGGGTATTTGACATAGAAAAGAAAGAGAGTATAAAAACCCTTATACTCACCCTGTGGAAGCGGGACGATGAAGCCCCCAAGCGGTCGGAAGAAGTGGCGTTGTCCAATGCGGTAAGTGCCTATATCGAACGTATCACGGGCGACAGGTCGGTAACGCCCTGCTTCAACACGTTCTACGAGTTTGTCCGGGATGATTACCGCCGACAGCTTGAACAGAAGAACGTCAGGGAAAAGGATTTTGACATAGACAACTTCCTGAACGTGCTTGAACCGTACTATCGTGGTGGTGAGTACGACTACCTGCTGAACTCCGACAAGGAGCTGGATTTGCTGCATAAACGCTTCATTGTCTTTGAATTGGACAACATCAAAGACCACAAGATTTTATTCCCGATAACGACTATCATCATCATGGAAGCCTTTATAAACAAGATGCGCAAGTTAAAGGGAATAAGGAAATTAATACTAATCGAGGAAGCGTGGAAAGCGATTGCGTCAGCGAACATGGCGGACTACATAAAATATTTGTACAAAACCGTCCGAATGTATTTCGGGGAAGCGATTGTGGTAACGCAGGAAGTGGAAGATATTATTTCTTCGCCCATAGTGAAAGAGAGTATCATCAATAACTCGGACTGCAAAATACTGTTAGACCAGCGAAAATATCTCAACAAGTTTGACAGCATACAAAACCTGCTCGGACTGACCGACAAGGAGCGTTCGCAGATATTGTCTATCAACATGGCGAACCACCCCGGACGGAAGTACAAGGAAGTTTTCTTCTCGCTGGGCGGCACGCAGTCGGCGGTGTACGCCACAGAAGTTTCGTTGGAAGAATATTACACGTTCACGACAGAGGAAAGCGAGAAAATGGAACTGTTCGCCCTCGCCGAGAAGCTGGGCGGCAACCTTGAACTGGCTATCAAGCGGCTTGCGGAAAGCAAACGCAATCCCCAATCATCAACAACTTAAAAATTAGGAACATGAAGAAAACAATTCTCCTTATGGCGGTATGCCTTTGCTTCATCGGCAAGGCATCCGCCCAGTGGGTGGTGTCAGACCCCGGCAACTTGGCACAGGGTATCATCAACACGACCAAGCAGATAGTGCAGACTTCCACCACTGCCAAGAACACGCTGGACGGCTTCATGGAAGCGCAGAAGATTTTCCAGCAGGGTAAAAAATATTACGATGCGCTCAAAGCGGTGCATGACGTGGTTAAGGGCGGTGTCAAGGTGAAGAAGTCCATTGAACTGGTGGCGGAAATATCCGAAATCTACGTGCGCAACTTCCAAAGTATGCTGGCAGACCCGAATTTCACGCCTGACGAACTTTCCGCAATCTCGTTCGGCTATGCCAAACTGATGTCGGAAAGCTCGGACGTGTTGCAGGACTTGAAAAATGTAGTGAACATCACGGGTATGTCGCTGACGGATGCCGAACGGCTGGCAATCATCGACAACGCTTATCGAAGCCTGCTCAACTACCGCAACCTCGTGAACTACTACACCCGAAAGAACATTTCCGTGTCCTACCTGCGGGCAAAGAAGAAAAACGACACCGACCGGGTGCTGGCTCTCTACGGCTCGGCGAATGAACGCTACTGGTAACATATAAATCGGTATGCCTATGTTATTAGCAGCAGTGGATTTTGACAACCTGCACCAAGTGTTGCGGGTGCTGTACGATGAAATGATGCCCTTGTGCAGCAACATGACGGGGGTAGCCAAAGGGATAGCCGGGCTGGGGGCTTTGTTCTACGTGGCGGCAAAAGTGTGGCAGTCGCTCGCACGTGCCGAACCCATAGACGTGTACCCGCTCCTGCGTCCCTTTGCGCTGGGGCTGTGCATCATGTTTTTCCCAACTTTCGTGCTGGGGACTATCAACACGGTGCTGTCGCCAGTGGTGAAAGGGTGCAACCAGCTTATGGAAACGCAGACTTTCGACATGAACGAGTACCGGGCGCAAAAAGACCGACTGGAATATGAAGCCCTGATGCGAAGCCCCGAAACGGCTTACCTCGCATCGGACGAGGAATTTGACAGGCAACTGGAAGAACTGGGCTGGTCGCCCTCCGACATGGTGACTATGACGGGTATGTACATGGACAGGGCGGCGTACAATATCAAGAAGTCCGTCCGGGACTGGTTCAGGGAGTTATTGGAAATGCTCTTTCAGGCGGCGGGGCTGATTATCGACACGCTGCGCACGTTCTTCCTGATTGTGCTTTCGATACTGGGTCCGCTGGCGTTTGCGATTTCCGTCTATGACGGTTTCCAAAGCACGCTGACCCAGTGGATTTCACGCTATATCTCCATTTACCTGTGGTTGCCCGTGTCCGACCTGTTCAGCAGCGTGCTGGCACGCATACAAACGCTGATGCTCCAAAAGGACATTCAGGAACTTTCAGACCCGAATTTCATTCCTGACGGGAGCAGCACCGTGTATGTAATCTTTATGATTATAGGTATCGTGGGCTACTTCACAATTCCTACGGTGGCAAGCTGGATTGTCTCGGCTGGCGGCACGTCTGCCTATAACCGCAACGTGGCACGGGCGGGGTCAATCGCCGGGGCTGCGGTCGGTGCGGCAAGCGGGAAAGTAACCGGGAAACTACTCAAATAACCAACATCAAAATTTAATATATGGAATTTAAATCATTAACGAACATTGAAACGAGTTTCCGGCAAATCCGGCTCTTAGCGCTGGTATTCATCTGCCTGTGCGCACTGGTGACAGGCTTTGCCGTGTGGAACTCGTACAGCTTCGCCGAAAAGCAGCGGCAGAAGATTTACGTCCTCGACAACGGCAAAAGCCTGATGCTGGCACTCTCGCAGGATTTATCACAGAACAGACCCGTGGAAGCCAAATCGCACGTGCGGCGTTTCCACGAGCTTTTCTTCACGCTCTCGCCCGACAAGGGGGCTATCGAAAGCAACATCAAACGCTCGCTGTTCCTCGCCGACAAGACCGCTTTCAACTATTACAAGGACTTGGCGGAAAAGGGCTACTACAACCGGGTGATTTCCGGAAACGTCACGCAGACGGTGGAGATTGACAGCGTGAAGTGCGACTTCGACCAGTACCCCTACAAGGTGAACACGTATGCCCGCCAGTTGATTGTCCGGGAAAGCAGCCTGACGGTACGAAGCCTTGTGACCTCGTGCCGGTTGCTCAACGCAACACGGAGCGACAACAACCCGCACGGCTTCATCATCGAAGCGTTCACCATTACCGAGAACAAGGATTTGCAAACCGTTAAGAGGTAGCCTTATGGAGAGAAACCGAAATTACATCGAAAAGGTGCAGGACTGGGCGGACGACTGCCTGCGCCGAATGTGCGGACGGATTACGCCGGGCAAAAGGCTGGCGGTTATCCTCGTGATGTTCCTATTTTTCGGCGGCTTGTCTATCTACATCACCGTTTCATCAATCTACAATATCGGGAAACGGGACGGCAGGCGGCTGCAAATAGAACACATCAAACAACTGCCATTGCAGGGCAATGACACAATCAACAGTATCAACCCCTTAAACAGACCGGAATATGGAAGAAGTACAGAAGAATGAGAACGGCACGACCGTACCGCAGGCGGACGGGAAGCCGAAAAAGGAAGATAAACCCAAACGGGAACTTACCCCACAACAGGTGCAGCAGCGCAGGAAAATGATAGTCTTCCCGCTGATGTTCCTTGCCTTTGCCGGGTGCATGTACCTGATATTCGCCCCCTCCGGCAAAGAGGACGTGAATGTGGAAAGCGTGGGCGGCTTCAACGCCGACATACCCCTGCCCGCAGAGGACGGGATTATAGCCGACAAGCAAAAGGCTTACGAGCAGGCGATGCTGAACCGCAAACAACAGGACAAGATACAATCCTTACAGGACTTCGGTTTCACGGGGGACGATGAAACGGAAGAACCGCAAGCGGAAATCGACCTGATGCCGGAAGAAGATGCGCAGCCACAAAGGGGCGGCGGTGCTTCTTATTCGGCAAACGCTTACCGGGACATCAACCGCCAGTTAAGCACGTTCTACGAAACCCCGGCGGTGGACGAGGAAAAAGAGGACTTGAAGCGGCAGGTGGCGGAACTGACCGACAGATTGCAACAGCAGCAGAACGCCACGCCTACGGCTGACGACCAAATGGCACTCTTGGAAAAGTCCTACGAACTGGCGGCAAAATACATGAACGGGCAGGACGGACAAAGGGGACAGATTGCCCAAATACCGACAGCCGGGCAGAACGGCGGCGGTATCGGCACTCCGGCTATCCCCGTGCAGGCAATCCGGGAAACAACCGTATCGGGATTGCAGCAGCCCATGAGCGATGCCGACTTCATCCGGGCTTACAGCCAGCCACGAAACTGCGGCTTCAACACGGCGGTAGGCACGGGCTACGCTATGGGCAGGAACACGATAGCCGCCTGCATCCACCAAGACCAAACGCTGACGGACGGGCAGGCGGTGAAACTCCGGCTGCTTGAACCCATGCAGGCGGGAAACATAGTCGTGCCGAAGAATACCCTTGTGGCGGGAACGGCAAAGGTGCAGGGTGAAAGGCTCGACATACTGGTGTCCTCGATTGAGTACGCTGGCAACATCATCCCGGTGGAACTCGCCGTGTTCGACACGGACGGGCAAAAGGGATTATCTGTGCCGTCCTCTATGGAGCAGGAAGCGTTCAATGAGGCTATGGCGAATATCGGCAGCGGGCTGGGTACAAGCATTTCCTTTGCACGGAGTGCCGGGCAGCAGGTGGCTATGGACATGACAAGGGGATTGCTGCAAGGAACGTCCGGCTACCTCGCCAAGAAGTTCCGAACCGTGAAAGTAAAGCTGAAAGCCGGGTACAAGGTGATGCTTTACGCCAAACAACAATAACCATTTTATCAACCACTAAAATTTCAATTAACGATGAAACAGATTTTTGTAATGTTCGCCCTCTTGCTGGGCGTGTGTGCGGCAAACGCACAGGAAACCGACACCGTGAAGTATGCGGCTGGCAACGACTTGTACCGGGGGATTACCCGGAAACTCCCGTACCGACAAATGGTAACGCCCTATGGCATGGAAGTGACCTTTGCCAAGACGGTACACATCATCTTCCCCGCCGCCGTCCGCTACGTGGATTTGGGAAGCAACCACATCATAGCGGGCAAGGCGGACGGTGCGGAGAACGTAATCCGGGTGAAAGCCACGACAGAGGGCTTTCCGGGCGAAACGAACTTCTCCGTTATCTGCGAGGACGGCAGTTTCTTTTCGTTCAACGCCAAGTACGCCCGTGAACCGGAAATGCTCAACATCGAAATGAAAGACTTCTTGGAGAATGAAGATACGTCCGACTTCTCACATACCCGCATGAACATCTATTTCCGGGAATTAGGTAATGAAAGCCCGCTGCTGGTGAAACTGATAATGCAGAGCATCTACAAGAACAATGACCGGAAAGTACGCCACTTGGGTAGCAAGCGTTTCGGCATACAGTTCTTAATCAAGGGGATTTACACCTATAATGGAATGCTCTATGTACACACGCAGACAAAGAACAGTTCCAACGTGCCTTTCGATACCGACTTCATCAAGTTTAAGATAGTCGATAAGAAAGTGCCCAAGCGCACGGCTATTCAGGAAACGGTGCTGGATGCGGTACGCAGCTACAACGAGGTGATAGAGATTGCCGGGAAAACGACCGTGCGCACGGTGTACGCCCTGCCGAAATTCACCATTCCTGACGATAAGCTGCTGTTGGTGGAACTCTACGAGAAGAACGGCGGACGGCATCAGGTTATCCGGGTGGAAAACGCCGACATCGTGAACGCAGAAGTGATTAACGAACTCAAAATCAAATAGGGATGAAACGGTTTCTATTTATCGGAATACTCTTTGTGCTGTGCCTGCATTTCAACCAGGCACACGCACAAAGATACCTGCCGGGTATGAAAGGCTTGCAGGTCACGGCGGGCATGGCGGACGGGGTGCATTGGAACGACAACACGGATTTTGCCTACCATATCGGGGCAGCATACAGCGTTTATACCAAGAACGCCAACCGCTGGGTGATTGGCGGGGAGTACCTGCACAAGAAGTATGACTACAAGGATATGCAGATACCCGTAGAACAGTTCACTGCAGAGGGCGGTTATTACCTGAAATTCCTATCGGACAGGCGAAAGACCTTCTTCCTCTCGCTGGGACTGTCGGCACTCGCCGGGTACGAAACAAGCAACCGAAGCGAAAAACTCTTGCCGGACGGCTCTACGTTGCTGGATAAGGATTGCTTCATCTACGGCGGTGCGCTGACGCTGGAACTGGAAGCCTACCTGACCGACTGGGTAGCTCTGCTTCTGAACGCAAGGGAACGGGCGTTGTTCGGCTCGGACATCGGCAAGTTCCACACGCAGGTATCTGTGGGACTGAAATTCATTATCAACTGACCGCTATATAACAATGTATATGAAGAATGTAATGTATAAAATCATCATGGGCTGCTACATCGTGGCCGCCCTCGTGCTTGTCACCGCCTGTAATGACAATTTGGATATTCAGCAGGCGTACCCGTTCAGCATCGAAACGCTGCCAGTACCCAAAAGGCTGAAAGTCGGGGAAACCGCCGAAATACGCTGCCAGTTGGTGCGTGGCGGCTATTACCAGCCGACTACCTATCAGATACGATATTTCCAGCCGGACGGCAAAGGGAAGCTGGAAATGGATAACGGCACGGTGTTCCTGCCCAATGACCTATACCCGCTGGAGAAAGAAACGTTCAGGCTCTACTACACCTCGGCATCGACAGACCAGCAGACGATAGACATTTATGTGATTGACAGCTTTGGACAGGTGCAGCAACTTTCGCTATCGTTCAATAATGACAACGGCAAGGAAGAAACGGAAACAATAACGACCCCTAAACAATAAAATGACATGGTAAAAATAGAATTGGATATAAAAGGTATCTCGTGGTACATAGAAACCACGTTGGAAACAGATACAGTTCCGGCAGTAGGTGACATCATTATCGTGGATAAGGACTGCATTTCCGCACGTGACAGGGCTGAATTGTGGAAAACGCCGTCCAATCAGGTTTTCAAATGGGCGGACGAAGAAGATGATGCGCCTGTAATGGAATGGTTCGACTGCGACACGGAAATGCTTGTCTATAAACGAACATGGAAATACGACATCGAGGAAGAAGAAACCGTGTGCATACTTGGTGTAAAATTCTTCCAACATGAAGATTTATAGGTTTTATTTCCTTATCGGTTGCATATATACGTGAAAAGCAACGACAGACAGGGGACACCAAATAGGGAATGATACGCAAGGCGTATGTTATGGCAGTCCACCCGCTGATAGTTCGGCGGGTGGACTTTTTATATTAGGGAACAGGGCGGGTTTCTTTGCCACTTTATTTCCCGGCACTCACGAAAGAAAGTGGCGGCGGCAAACAGCCGCCGTTCTCTATCAACTGGTTTTAAGGCTCTTTATGGACGTGTATTTCTCTAACCACACCTTTACCTGTTCCATGTTGTATTCGCCCGTAATGATTGCCGTATGGTCGTCTATGGCTACAAACCGGACACTTTCGTAGCTGTTTACCCAGCCTTGCAGGGAACAGACACCCCACGTTGCAACATCTTCAAAAACACTGCGGTCTATTTGGCTGATTGGCTCGCCGAAAACTACCGTTATTATCTGAAAATCCGGTTTATCCTCCAGCAGGTGCAAATGGTGCAACGTGCCGAACTCGTCAATTTTGCGCCCCCACGCCCACACATCATTATACAAATCATCGCCCCATTGGTGCGGGTGGTCGAAACGGACTTTGACCGCTGTGGAATGTTGGTCGTCTTGGATGTCCTCGATAACGCCCGTTACCATTAAGCCCGTAAAAATACACTCGCAACGCTTGCCGATAAGCTCCTTGTTTACTTCTGTCGTTTTCATGTCCCTAAAATTTACTTATTTATTACTCCGTTCTTCTTCGCTATCCACCCGTCACGCCTGCGGCGGCACTCGTCCAGCGTTTTGGCTACCGTGCTGAAAAGTTCGCCGTCCGTGTGGCGGTAGTCATATTGAAAATAAATCTGTCCCCTGAAAGCCCCTAAACAGCATTTCACGAACTTTTCTTCTCCCGGTGTTTGGGTAATGCTTACCCCGTTTTTGTTAAGTGACTGCATGATGTCCTATTTTTTTATGGTTATAATATCAGTAAGAAAAGCAACGACAGGAAAAGCAGAGCCACGCCCAGCGCATAAAGGGCTGAAAGGCAGACACGGAACAGGAAACAGGCGGCACGAAATACGATATACGCCGTTATCGCCGTGCCTGCTCCGGCTACGCTGGTGAACCGCCATGCAAGGCAGAGCAGGAACACCCGCCAAAGGATTTTATAAATGCTTTTCCGTTTCATCGCTTGGTCGTTTTTAGCGGGCAGGGCTTTGACACCCCGCCCGGATTGGTATTTGATTATGCCGCCCGGAACACAAAACCGTCATCAAACCAGTAATCGCACATAAACAGGTCACGGGCGAACTTTTCATAATCGAAATAGGTCTTTGCGAACTCCGGCAGGTTGTAGCATTCCTCTATGATTTCATAGGCGAAATCTTCTTCATCGTCATATTCCCCCTGATACTCGTCCCGGAAATCACGTACAAGGTCGTCCGCATCTTCTTCGCCCAAATCATGGCTTTTGTAGTTGCACCACACGAAAAAGGCTTCCTGCTCGGTGTCGTCCAAATCCTCCACCGCATCACGCAAGGCAAAGAAGTTTTCAGAAATCCAGCTTTCGCCGATTAAGCCCTCCGGCACGTTCTCCCAGTCTTGAAACATATATTCCGCATCTTCCTTGTCCTTGTGCAGTTCCCGGCAGGCTTCGTAAAATTCTTCCTTGTCCGAATAGTCCGACAGGTCGAGCCATGCGCCGGACAATGAACCGTTGTTATACTTGCCGTAAGTGCCTACATAAACTTTTGCTTCCGATAATACCTTTGCTTCCATATTGCTGTAATTTTTAAGTTTTTGATTTTATGCGGATTTGAGAGGTGAGGGAGTTGAAGTTTCACTGAACTTTTTTCCTGTTTCCCGTAAATCCGACTTTTTTTTTATGCGTCTTCCGGTCGGGTTGGTCGTTTTCGTTTCACATAGGCTCAAAAGGGTAGTGTTTAGAGTTTGCAAGGTTTTGGGCAAAAAATACCTCGCAAGGCAGGGAAGATTTTTTCGCCAAACCGGAACGGCTCGACCTTGCAAAATCGTGAAAAACACGTAACTACCTTTACCTATTGAAATGATTAAAACGACTGTCCCGGCTGGGGGACTGCGTAAGAGGAAGATTTACAGATAGGGAAACCGGGGAAAAGTGCCTGTTCTCTTTCGTCTCTTAGGGAACACTCCATGCGGGCAGGAAAGGCAAGGGTATGGCAAGTTCACCTTGCGGTACGCTTGTGCGGGTTTCCAACGGCTCTTTTCACGAAAATCAGTCAGCCATGCCACGCACGGCTGGCGTTTCGGGGAATGTGCCAGTGGAAAAGGGAATAAAAAATGCGGGTAGTCGGTGGACTGCCCGCAAGGTGATAGAATGCACTTTGGTAGAATATAGCTTTTTAGAATGTTATATAGACAAAATCCATTATACAGATTACCTGTCTTTTAAGAATTTAAATAAATTATTTAGATTGATACCAATACCTCCTACATTGGGTTCAAGAATTAATGTATCATTGAGAATTTTACCAGCACCACCTTTTAACTCTTTCTTTACTTTGAAATCCTGAATAGCCTTCTTTTCTTTAATATCTTGAAAAATCTTTTCAAGAAGAACTACAACATCTTGAGGTCGCTGACAGATTTTGCGTATTTCTAAAAACACAAATTTATCTTTGGGAATATTCTTTCCTTTTAGTTGCTTATTATTTCCGTCTATAAAGTATTTCGGATGAAGGGTAGTTATCATTAATGCTGGTAATAAATCTAATGGGTCTATGCCATTTATAGACTCCCAAGACATTAATTCCGAATAAAAATGACTACCTGCCATTCCCTGTATAACCACAGAATTATTATTAGCTGCAAATTCTGCTATTTTATCAAAATTTTCTCTTAAAGTGTTACCTATAGGTTCATCCCAATTATAATAATCCAAAATGTACAAATAATAATTTTTAGAAACGCTATCAGGTATTTCTGCTAATGTATGAATTTTCAATCCCATATTGTTACTTGCTTTTAGAGTACAAAGATATGCTTTATTTATCAATAGCTTACTTGCATTTAAGATTATCTTCGAAATCACTAAATTATTATGTGTCATTTCGTTACCGAAATCGTTACCTATTTGTTACCTGAACGGTCATAGGTAACGAAACCTATCGGACGGCGTTCTTTCTGTTGCTTCGACTGGCTTAAAAGCTGGGTAAGGGCTTGGTACAGTTCGTTGAACTGCGCATCGGTGCTTACCTCCAGTTCCTCGATTCGCTTTAATAGTTCCTCGTAGCCGATTACCATTTGGCGCATGAGGACGAAAGCCCGCATGATTGAAATGTTCACCTCTATGGCTACTTTGGAACGGAGAACCGAAGAAAGCATGGCTACGCCCTGTTCGGTGAAAGCCATAGGCGGGGTGGGCGTGTGGCGGATATTGTCAGGGAACTTATCACAATTTGTGATAAGTCCTAACCACTCGTCTTTGCTCAACTCAAACATGAAATCACTGGGGAAGCGGTCTATATTACGTTTGACCGCTTGTTTCAAGGCTCGTGTTTCCACTTGATAGAGTTCTGCCAAATGCAAGTCGAGCATCACCCGGCAACCTCTGACCTCAAAAATCTTGTTTTGGATAATCTGTAAATCCATAATCATTATTTTTATGTTAGTATTTATATAGCTGATATTTTCCTATTATTTAGCTTATTAGCCAAAATGTTCATATCTTCACTAAGTTTGGTATCTATGATCTTTGCGTAGATTTGGGTAGTTCTTATGTTGGTATGTCCCAACATTTTGGAAACGCTTTCGATAGGTACACCATAGCTTATACTAAGGGTCGCAAAGCTGTGTCGGGCTACATGGAACGTGATTTTCTTATTTATCCCACAAACAGTTGCAATCTCTTTCAAGTAATCATTCATCTTCTGATTACTGATAACTGGCAACAGTTTACCATTGGGCAGTTTTCCGTCATATTTCTGCAAAATGGATTTGGGTATATCCAGTAATCGAATATTGGACGTTACGCTTGTCTTATGTCTTTTCTTGATTATCCACAAATTACCGTCAAAGGACAATCTTATATTTTCAGGCGTTAGTTCGCAGACATCAACATAAGACAGTCCAGTGAAACAACAAAATGTCAGGTAATCCCTTTTAGGAAGAACACCGCATCCAAAACATAACCCGTTGATATATAGCGATATTTCATTATTCTACACATTGACTGAATAACCAAAAAAAGAAATATATTGCGACGGTTCCGCTACCAAGTCATTACCTGTTTCCGAGCGGGTAAGCTGGTGAAAACCATGGATTTTCTCTCCATACCGCAGTGTAGTATTAGTGAACTCCATTTTCCCTTGCAAGGGAAAACCACCAATCGGGTTCTTTTTCACCGTTTTGCCAGTCTTTTCATATCGGGAATCCTTGTAACAATTTATAATATTGCAATTTAAACAAGGAAAGGAATGAAGACAGAATTCAAGGTACTGCTCTATCTTAAACGGAACGGGCAGGGAAAGGACGGGCTCTGCCCGCTGATGGGAAGGATCATGATAAAAGCTACGGGCAATTCGACCACACAGTTCGGGTGCAAGATAAGAGTGGACCCGAAACTGTGGAACGCCACCTCGCAACGGTGTACGGGAAAAAGCCGGATGGCCATTGCCACCAACAGGGCAATAGACAAGATGATGCTCCTGCTGCAAAGGAGATACAGCGAACTGGCGGAAATCAGCGATGATATCACCGCCACACAAATACGTGACGCTTTCCAGGGTATGGCGGAGAAACAGGTGACTCTCTTGGGACTGTTCCGTGAGCACAATGAGGAATACGCCTTGCGTGTCGGGGTGAACCGTGCCGCTAACACCCTTTACCTGTACTGGCATACATTCCACTTCGTGGAGGAGTTCATCAAGGTGAGATATAAGGTATCGGATATCCCTTTCAAGGCACTGGACGAATCGTTCGTCGAGGCTTTCGAGTTGTATCTCCGCATCGACAGGAAATTTCAGGCAGGAACCTCCAGAGGGCACATCCAGAGGCTAAAGCATATCGCCCGAATCGCCGTGAGCCGAGCCATCGTGCCTTTCAGCCCGTTCAAGGACTTCTCCCCCATGAAGCCAAAGCAGAAACAGAGGTTTCTTACCAGAGAAGAACTGGACAGGTTGATGGGCACCACTTTTGATACACCCAACCGTAACTTCACCAGGGACATGTTCCTATTTTCCGTCTTCACCGGCATCTGTTACTGTGACATGCGCAACCTGACGGAAAAGAATGTGGTGAGGGACCACGAGGGGAACTTATGGATAGAAACCAGAAGGCAGAAAACGGGAACCCCGGAAAACGTACGCCTACTGGACATCGCCATAGAAATCATGAAGAAGTACAGGGGGGTGGCACCAGACGGGAAGCTGTTTCCCATGCTGACAAAGGAAAGCATGAACATTCACCTAAAAAAGATGGCCGCACAATGCGGCATCGATCGTAACTTGTCCTTCCACATGGCCCGCCACAGTTTCGCTTCCCAGATCTGTCTCTCACAGGGCGTACCCATCGAAACTGTCAGCAAAGCTATGGGGCACAGGAATATCAGCACCACGCAGCGCTATGCTAAAGTGACCGACGAGAAGGTGGACCGGGACGTGACGGTACTGGAGCATGAGATCACCGGCAAATACACACTGTCCGGCATTGACCAGCCTCCATCCACTATTCTGAAGGACATGAGTTTAAGAGAGATACGGAGAAGAGAAAGAAAAGAAATATTAAACCCAATGGAAGGAGTGTAAGAATGAGAAGCACATTCAAACTATTGTTTTATATCAACAGACAGAAAATCAAAAAAAACGGAAAATGCCCCGTCATGGGACGTATCACCCTTGACGGGAAAGTAAGCCAGTATTCCACCGGAGAGGACGTGCAGCCGAAATTTTGGGATGCCAATAAGGGCCGTGCCGTCATACACGGACAGAATCCGGAAACCTCCATAGAGTTGAGAGGGCTGAATCGGAAACTGGAGGAACTGGAGGAGAAGGCACGAACCGCCTATAAGAAGAGCGTGGACTCAGCCGGGTACGTCTCGGCTGAGATCATAAAGAACGCGGTTACGGGGAAGGCTCAGCCCAAAGAACATCTTCTGGCCCTTTTTGACGAGCATAACGAGGAGTACGCCAAGCGTGTGGGGATCGACCGCACACACCATACCTATATCCGATATTTGACCACACGAAAACATCTGTACAACTTCCTGCAATACAAATATGGAGTGGAAGACGTGACACTTCGCTCGATAGACATGCAGTTCATCGAAAACTTCCATTTCTATCTCTCCACAATATTGAAGTTGAAAACCATATCACTGAACGACTACCTGATCCTGCTGTGCAAGATTGTCCGGCTCGCAGTCAAACGCAGGATACTGTCACGCTATCCGTTTACCGGTTACAAGCTTGAGATCCCCCCGACACTTCACCGACACCTGACAGGTGAGCAGCTTGCCAAAGTGATGGCAATCGATCTTCCCACCTACCGGCTGTGCCACACCAGGGATCTCTTTGTCTTCTCGACCTTCACCGGACTGGGAAGGGCCGAAATGGCCGAATTGTCCGAAAGACATATCGTCACGGCCCCAGACGGCTCCAAATGGATACACATCAACCGTCAGAAGACAAAGGTGGAATGCCGTATCAAACTGCTTGACATCCCATTAAGAATCATGGAAAAATATAAAGGCGAGGGAGAGAATGGGAGACTGTTCCGGGTTCCGGCCACTTGCAGCTTGTCCAGAAGCCTGAAAATCATCGGGGAAATGTGCGGGCTTGAGTGCCACTTGACCTATTACATGAGCCGACACACCTATGCGACTGAAATCTGCCTTTCCAACGGCGTGCCAATTGAGACCATCAGTAAAATGATTGGGCATTCCAGCATACGTACTACACAGATTTATGCGGAAATAACCAACCAGAAGGTACGCAGGGATTTCGGAAAACTTTCGAAAGAAACCAAAGGCATGTATTCCCTGCCGGACGACAACATGCCGTCCAGGGTCTATCAACGCGGACGGTACAGCGGATGGAAAAAGGAATGCGATCAGGAAAAAAACGAAAAGGTACCGTAATGTATGGTCGCAACAAGATAAAACAAGGGACAGAAACCGTCTTCACAGATTTCTGTCCCATTCATTTTGACCTCATTCCAGACTTCCCTTACAATGGCGATCGGGCTTTTCTGTATCCATCCCGCAACATTTTCTCTATGTCACTTTCTCTGTACAGAACCTTACCACCGAGCTGGATGTAAGGCAGTCTGCCTTCGTTCCGATATTCCTGCAAGGTTCTGCGGCTGATTTTCAACCTGCCGGAGAGTTCACGGTCGGTAAGATAATGTTCCCCGTCCAATACGGGACGGTGGCTTCGGGACAGGCTGCCAAGCCTGTCCGTCATATGATCAAGTTTCCGGAAAAGGGCAAGGATTCTCTCATGCTTTCCGGTCAGCAGCCCGTTCATATCTGGCCTCCCTTTCTCTTTTGAATGGCGGGAAGTATCTTTTGTATATCCTCCGGCCTATAATAGACCTTGTGGCTGATCCGGCTGTATGCCAGCGTGCCGTTCTCACGGAGGGTCTGCAAAGTACGGGGGGAGGCGTCCAGCAGAAGGCAGACCTCTTGGGTATCCAACCATTCCCCCATTCTCTTCTCACGGAGCTTCTCACAGAGTTCATCTGTAATCCGGGCTGCATTTTCCAGATACTCCAGCATACTTTCAAAGACTGTCGCTTCAATAGTGACGATTTCCATAAGCGTATTCAATTGGTTCGAAACAAATATAGCAGAACAACGATCTTTTTTCCAAACACCTGTCGTCAGATGTCATCAGATTTCATCAGATGGCAGGAACAAGATAAAACCCCAAAGATACAGTGCATGCGGAAAGGCAAAGAAGCCGAAATGCAGGCATAAAGATTATGCAGAGCAGAGAGAGCAGAAGTCCCTGTCTTCTCATGGAGCGGAATCTTTTCTCACAAGATATTGTCGGACCCATGTATTTCGCTATTCCACCCGCTTTTATGGAGATATAAAGGAGGCCTGCCTTTTTATCAATGACACGGTTATGCGTCGCGTCGGTCGCAGTGAGTCCCTATAATCCTTCCCGAAATCAAAATCATTGTCCGGGCGTTTGTTTCCATGGGTATTTTCCGCGACTTGTCGTAAGGAAAATACCCATGGAAAGCGAAGCCGCAACGCCCGAGACAATAAGATTTTGATTTACTTTTGATTATAGGGACTCACTGTGCCAATACTTTTTAAAACTGACTTGTGTTTATAAACCGAAACGTATATATTGGTTGAATACAGCCTATAGCCCACCACGCCAACGTGGGATCGGGAGCTTCAACGAGGCATCCAAATTTCAGATGCGAGGGCATAGGAACCGAACATTCTTAACAAATTCATGAACCAACTAAAATTGGTCTTCGTCCACGCTTATATTAAAGTTGTAAATTATCTGATTATTAACCAACATACAATGTACGACTAATAAATAAGCAACAAACTTCATATACCGTTTACATTTTGTCCTCATCTTTACCGGATCGCTTTTTTCCTAGAGTTGTTCTATTGCAGAAATTATGTGAGTAATAAAAGCAGGGAGGCTGGGATGACAGCCCGATCTTTTATTACCACAAAGCAGGATTCTTAAACCGCATCTATTTACTATTCTATCTTTTTGTTTAATTTTATATTCATTTTAAATTTATTTCATTTACTTTTGTCGCATAAATTATGGTGTGACTTGATTATGTCCATAGTTAAGTCGGTAAAAGGGAATCCAGTGTAAGTCTGGAACTGTATCCGTAGCTGTAAATCAATAAAACCGGGCGTTCTACGAACCACTGACCATAAATATAGGAAAGGTTGGGAAGGTGATTGCCGAGTAAAGGGAGATGAGTCAGAAAACCTGCCATAATTGAATTATGCGTCACCTCGGATAAGGTGATGGTAATATCTTATTACGATGAATATAATATTTTTTAAGACCATAAGGAGAAAAAATCTTATGGTTATGATGCTAGGGATATGCCCTCTATGGGTGTATGCCCAAAGTAGATTGGATTCCATCCAACATTTGGATGAAATAACCGTTGTGGCTAAAAGTTTCAGGGAAGTCATACCTTCTCAAAAATTGTCAGGCAAAGAACTTCAAAAATTGAACAGTCACAGTGTCGCAGATGCCCTTCGTTATTTTTCCGGGGTACAATTGAAAGATTATGGAGGTGTAGGCGGTATAAAAACAGTGAATATCCGTAGTATGGGAACGAATCATATGGGGGTATTTTACGATGGAATAGAATTGAGCAACGCTCAGAACGGGCAGGTCGATTTGGGCATGTATTCGTTAGACAATATTGAGGAAATCTCCCTGTATAATGGACAGAAAAGCGAGATATTCCAATCCGCCAAAGACTTCGGCGCGGCGGGCACACTCTATCTTAGGTCGCGTAGGCCTAAATTTGAGGACGGAAAAAACACGAATTTAAGGGCAACCATGAAAGCCGGATCTTTTGATGTGATCAATCCTTCGGCTCTTTTTGAATATAAAATATCCGAGAATGTAGCCGCCTCGTTCAGTGCAGAATGGCTGAATGCCAGCGGAAAATACAAGTTCCGTTACCGTCGTGTCAATCCGGCCGGAGAGATCGCATACGATACGACCGCCGTGCGGGAAAACGGGGATATCAACGCAACCCGCTTGGAAGCGGGATTGTATGGAACAATCGAAAGAGGAACCTGGAACGCAAAAGTTTATAATTATAATTCTGAACGTGGTATCCCCGGCGCTATTGTCAATAACGTGTGGCGTCGCGGAGAACGGGTCTGGGATACCAATTCCTTTTTTCAGGGCTCTTTTGTAAAAGAGGTGAACGATCAATTCAAAACACAGGTTAACGCAAAATACGCTTTTTATCGTACACACTATGTAAACAATGACGATAAACTGATCGAGGTGGATAATCTTTATAAACAACGTGAGGTTTATGTTTCTACAGCCAATATGTACACGATTTTCCCATTCTGGGACGTTTCCATGTCATACGATTTTCAATGGAATGAGATGAAAGCGGATATGTACGGTTTTGTATTCCCCACCCGTTTTACCAACCTGCTGTCGATCGCAACGGCTCTCCGCCTGGGAAAAGTAAAGTTGCAGGGAAGCGGTTTGGCGACGTTTGTGAACGACCAGGTCAAAGAAGGGCCAGCCCCCAAAGCCCGGCAAATACTTACTCCTGCCGTTTTTCTTTCATATAAGCCATTTGATAAACATGATTTTAGTCTACGAGCATTCTATAAAAAAACATTCAGGATGCCCACTTTTAATGACCTGTATTATACTGATATGGGAAACTCCAAGCTGGATCCCGAATATGTCACGCAATATAATCTAGGAATCGTATACCAAAAACAGTGGGGAAATAAATTATTTCGCCATTTTAAGATACAAGCGGACGGCTATTATAATTATGTGAAGGACAAGATAATCGCTTATCCGAAGGGACAACAATTCCGTTGGACGATGTTAAATTTGGGGAAAGTGAAAATACGAGGTGTTGATATAAGTACAGAAACGATGATTAATCCTTGGAAAGACTTGTTCATTACCATGAAAGTACAATACACCTATCAAAAGGCGCAAGATTATACCGATCCTTCCGATAATTATTATAAAGACCAGATCCCTTATATACCCTGGCATAGCGGATCTGCCATCGCCCAAGCTTCTTACAAAGGCTGGGACTTGAATTACAGCTTTATTTATGTGGGGGAACGCTATAACCAACAGGAAAATATCAAATACAACTATACACAACCTTGGTATACCAGTGATATTTCCTTGTCTAAAGAATTCAAAATGAAATTTGGTTCACTGAAAGCATCTTTGGAGGTCAACAACTTGTTGAGTCAAGATTATGATGTTATTTTGAATTATCCTATGCCCAAGCGAAATTATCGGGCGTCTTTAACGGTCGAATTATAATACCGATGAGTATGAAGCTGTTATTTTATATAAGCATCTTTATCCTTTCCTTTTCTTCTTGTCGGAAGATTGAAATTGTCGTCCCTTCGGAATACGAGTTGATTGGGGATGGCATACAACCGGATGCTGATCCTGTCGGAATGTATTTGGTGAATGAGGGGAATATGGGCAGCAATAAATGCACGCTCGATTATTTGGATTTTGTTAACGGATATTATATACGGAATCTTTATTCCGAGAGGAACCCGGATGTCGTAAAGGAATTGGGAGATGTAGGTAATGATATCCAAATTTATGGAAGTAAATTATATGTAGTAGTAAACTGTTCCCATAAAGTGGAGGTTCTGGATGCAAAAACCGGAGTTCGGATATCCCAAGTGGATATCCCAAATTGCCGGTACATCCGTTTTTATCGGGGAAAAGCTTATGTAACCTCTTATGTAGGCCCCGTTCAAATTGATCCGGATGCGCCACAGGGGGCTGTTTATCGGGTAGATACGGCTTCATTGAAGGTAGAGGCGAAAGTGACGGTCGGTTATCAACCGGATGAGTTGACTGTTTTGGGAGAATATTTGTATGTAGCCAATTCCGGAGGATATCGTGCCCCCGATTATGACAATACCGTTTCTGTAATTGAGTTGGAGCGTTTCAAGCAGGTGCAGAAAATACCGGTCGGTATCAATCTTCATCGTATCAGAGCAGACAAATATGGTAAGTTATGGGTAACATCCAGAGGAGATTACAACACTATCCATTCCAATTTGTATGTATTGGAAAAACGCCCGGGTTATACGGAGATGGTCGTAACCGACACGTTAAATATTCCTTGTTCCAATTTATGGATTGACGATGATTGTCTATATTATTACAGTACGGAATGGAATAATAATACTCAAAGTAACACGATTGGTTATGGAGTGATAGATATCCGCACAAAAAAAGTAATCAGGGATAGCTTTATATCCGACGGAACAGAGAAAGACATCAAGATACCTTATGGAATTGCCGTCCATCCTGTGACGAAAGATATTTATGTCACCGATGCGAAGAACTATGTTTCCAGTGGAACACTGTATTGCTATGATCAAGACGGATTTCAAAAATGGGGTGTCCGCACAGGGGATATACCGGCCCATATGGTCTTTGTAAACAAGGAGGAATGAACATGAGTAGATTGTGGAGAGAGAGCGTCTTTTTTTTGTTTTTGTCTGTATTCGGCTTTTCCGGTTGTGATAAAGACATACAGATGGTCAGTTTGGGAATTGACGATATTTATTATTTGCCTCGTATGAAGGCTTACGCATTACATCCTGCCTTTACCGGAGAGGAATACCGGTGGACCTTGAGGTCGGATGGACGGGATAGCCTTTTGTCGGAGAAGAGAGATTATATATTTCTTGCCAAGGATACCGGAACATACGATCTTACTTTTGAGATCATTGATCCTACAACTCCTTATAAACATGATTTCCGTTTCGTGGTTATGCACGAGGAGATTGAATATAGTCCCTATATCTCGAAAGTCTATGAATACCGTCCCGCGCCAGGCCAATTTGTCAATCTCATGCCTGAATATCTGGAAGGTGAAACGGAGGAGGATATACGAAAAAAAGTGGAGGAAAATATTTCCGGCACAAATGACGAGATGATCTCGCTGGGTAGTTACGGGGGATATGTCATATTCGGTTTTGATCATACGGTGATCAATGTACAAGGACAAAAAGACTTTCGCGTTTTAGGGAATGCGTTCTATTCTGATTTACCGGAGTTTGAGGATAAAAAAGGAGGAAGCTGTGAACCTGGGATTGTAGAGGTCTCTTTTGATATGAATCAGAATGGTTTACCGGACGATGAATGGTACGAGTTGGCGGGTAGTGAATATTATAAGCCGGAAACGGTCAAGGAATATTCCATCACTTACCGGAAACCTGATCCCGATAAGATTCCGGAACCGGACATGAGCCAGCAGATATCAGATTTAACTTATATTTCCTGGAGGGATAATCAAGGGGAGTCCGGTTATGTATCTCAGGTAATTTATCATACACAACCTTATTATCCGGCATGGTTATCAGAAGAGGATATAACCTTTACCGGAACCCTCTTGAAAGCGAACGCCATAGATGAAAGCGGAGCTGGGAGATATTATGTCCTGTATTCTTACCCTTGGGGGTACGTCGACAACCATCCGAATGAAGAAAAAGATTTGAACGATTTTGATATTAGCTGGGCTGTCGATAAAAAAGGGAATCCGGTTCATCTTGACGGGGTGGATTTTATTAAGGTATATTCCGGAATCAACCAGTTTTGTGGATGGATAGGAGAAACATCCACCGAAGTTTTACGGGCACAGGATCTTCACATAGAAACAAAGGAGGTTGTACCTCCTGATCCGGTGAGCCTGAAACAACAATACGATAACGCAATTCTCAAAATAAAAGGATTATGAACAAGAAAATTTTAACCACAGCTATTTCTTTGCTGTTTGTCTCGTCTGTCGGTGCTCAACGGGGTAATACCCGATGGACGGCAGAGGGTATCAGCCTGAACCGACCGGTTCCTGAGTTACGGAGCGCCTCGGATGGAGACGTGGATTATTCGGATGGTGTTTTCATTGTGAATGAGGACTGGTACGGCCATCAAAACAGCACCGTCAATTTCCTGACCAATCAAGGGGAATGGATTTATAGGGCTTTTCAAAAAGAAAATCCCGGGCGTGAATTGGGATGTACGACCCAGTTCGGTACGATTTATGGCAACCGCTTTTATTTTGTGTCAAAACAGGAACGGGATCCCGGAGCAAAAATAACCGGTAGTCGTTTTGCCGTATGCGATGCCTCGACCATGGAGGTTATCAAGGAATTCCCATACATAGCGACAACGACGAAAACAGACAAAGACGGTAAGGAAACCCTGATCTCCATCGCCGATGGGCGTTCTTATTTACCTGTAGATGAACATAAAGGCTATATAGGTACGAGTAATGGGATTTATGTATTCGACAATGATAATTTGACCATTGGGGGGCAAATCAAAGGTACGGGTAATCCAAATGACGAGGGATATGGACAACTGTATTATGCCCAAATAGGGACCATGGTACGTGCCAATGATTATATTTTTGCCATACACCAGCAATACGGGCTTTTGGTGATTGATCCGAAAACGGATACACTGGTTAGAACAATCAAGGCTCCACTTGAGAAAGATGAATCAGGAAAAGAAGAGCAACGAGGTTTTGGCTCCATTGTTTTGTCAAAAGACGGGAATTTGTGGATTAGTGTAGCCAAGGACGTACAAGGATTGGGGACCGCCATGAATTACATGCTCAAGTTAAGCCCTTATACGTTCGAAATGGAACGTGTTTATTTCCCGGAAGGTATTGAATATATACCAAATTCATGGTATGCCTGGACGGCTGACGGTTTTTGTGCCAGTACGAAAGAGAACAAGATTTACTGGAACGGTTATCCTCCTACACAGGGGAGCTGGTTTACGGGGTATCGTATTTATTGCTATGATATTGATAAAAAACAATTTTCCATGGTATATGACGTAACAAAAATGCCAGGTAATTGGCGATTATATGGTACCGGTTTTCGTATTCATCCAGTAACAGATGATCTTTTTTGTTTTTTGTACCATGAGTTTCAAGACCCGACACATGAGTTGGCCAGGATCAGTTCTACCGGAGAATTGAGAAACGAATACTCGATGATACAGAATTACTGGTTCCCGGCGATCCCTGTATTTCCGGATAATGAAGCTCCGGTAATCTCCAGCGCAATGCCGGAAGATATCGTATTACCGGGTATCGGGGAAGAATACAAATTGTACTTAGGGGATAAGGTTTGTGATAAAGACAATATGTCCGTATCTATCGTGAAGTCCGTCATAACCTGTGACAACCCCCTATCGGCTTTCGTCAGGAATGATTCGCTTGTTTTGAAAGCGACAGATCCTGTGAAAGAAGGTAACGTGACACTTCAATTCAACTCAAACGGGAAATTGGTCACTCATGACTTGGCCGTATCGACAAGTGGAGACGTGACCTCCAATGAAAATATGGAACCAACGGAAGACATACGGGTTTTCTTATCAGGGAATAATCTTTCGGTTGTCGGAGAAAATATACAGAAGATCAAGATTTATTCCCAAACAGGCGCGAAAGTTTTGGAACGGATGCTGGCCTCAGGCGATGCGGTTCCGGTCGGACATCTGACTTCGGGCGTATATATAATTTGTGTAGAGCAATCGAACGACAGGATAACAAGGAAGATTTTACTGCCATAATATGAATAAAAAAAGTCGGTCTCCTTTTCTCATCAAGGATTCCGGCTTTTTAAGTGTAAAAGGTTGCTCAAAATAGTAAAGATTTAATATTTTTGTACTTGTATTGGTTTATACATACCATTCGGGGTGTATAATTAAAAGGGAATCAGGTGTAAATCCTGAACAGTCCCGCTGCTGTAAGCTCAAATACACATTTTAGGCATCACTCATTGCCACTGTTTTTTGAAACGGGAAGGTCGACCTAAAATTGGAGCAAGTCAGAAGACCTGCCAATACATTTTATGAAAGCAATAGAGGCTTTCTTCGGATTCATTCCACCGGGGTTTGGAATAGGATTCGTCTTGGGATATATAGCATTATTTCGTGGACAATTAATTGCACGGGATAATGAGGTCGCATGCGACCTCTGTAATTAGATACATATGGGTAGATTTTTATCTTTAATGCTTGCTATGTGCGCCTTGTTTTTTGAAGGATTTGCGCAAAGGCAGGTGCAAGGTATCGCACGTCCGGATTTGAATACGGGCAAGACGAACTTTCGGTCAGGAGAATTACGTTCAGACACGCGATTTTCATTTGAGGACATTCAGTTTTGGGTAGGCTCCGGTTCCAACCGGGCCGCGTTGGTTATCGAATGGCATGACGGAACTCAACCTGATGCCATGGTCTGGGGGTATAAATGGGATGGAGAGGCTTCCGGCCATGATATGATCGTTGCGATCGCTAAAGCCGATCCGAGGCTTGTTTTACTTACCCAATATACGGGACCAATGGGATATACGATAGACGGTATCGGATATTCGGAAAGCACAATGAATATCCAATACAACTTGCAAGAAGCCAAAGATTATCCCCGTAACGCTTTCGATTTTGATTTACCGATAGAAAACACCTTGTTAGGACAGACTTCTGTTCCGGAACACCCGGCAGAAGATGTGGCCGAGGCCATTCGAGAAGGATTACAAACCGGAGTTATCTATCATCCGTTAAATGCGGAAGTTTACGGTTATCCTTCTTATGATTATGATTCCTGGACTTGCGATAACGCGACTCATTGGGAAGCCGGTTGGTATGAAGGCTATTGGAGTTATTTTGTCCGGGAAGGTCAAGCCAGTACTTTTTCTTACTCTGGTCTGGGTGCGACCAGCCGGAAATTGGAGGATGGCTCTTGGGATGCCTGGAGCTGGAACGGGGATATGAGTACGATGGAAGGAACCGCTCCCGGTGATCATTTTATCGCGGCGACCCCGATTGACGATCCAACCCCTGATCCGGATGTACCGGTAAGTTATGTTACCTTATCTCAATCTAAACTTTCCTTGTCTGTCGGTTCTTACAAGCGTTTGGAGTATACCGTATTTCCGACAAATGCGACCAATCAGACTGTTTCATGGAGCAGTTCCGATCCACGTGTCGCCACAGTCGAAAATGGAATGGTTCATGCCATTGCTGCGGGAATGGCACGGATTACCGTAAAAACACAAGACGGTGGTTACACGGCTGAATGCGTCATAACCGTCAACGGCAATTTGGAAGGCGAAGCCTCTTTTGATCCTCAAAAAGGAATCCTGTCCTTTCAAAAAGTGGCAAATGCGACCTCTTACGAAATCCGTCAATATCGGTTGGTTTCAAGCGAAAAGGTATTGGAGAAAACGTATGTATTGGACGAAAACGGAGATATTCTCAGCGAGTTCCCTAACCTGAGATCCTCTTCGCAGAATATTGATTTTCAATTAAACGGTTTAGAAACCGGTGTGGAATATCTTATCAATATACAAGTCATGAACGGTTTGGATATCGTCGGCTCGTTTGAGGTGGATAATGTCTCGATCCCAACAGGTATAGAGAATATTTCCGCTAACCGTCCGCTTGTTCTTTTCAAAGATGAAGGATGGGTATTCCGAAATTTGCAGGGATATGCCGTTACGGTGGTGGATATGTCAGGCCATATCATCGCCAAATATCATGTGAACTCAACTGCGGAATATCACTATATGGAGTTGCCTCAAGGCATCTACATCGTATTTGGAGATGATAAAGACAAAAAAGTATCATTCAAAATAATTATAAAATAAATGAAAAGAAAGAATTTAATTACGCTACTTGCGTTTGTCCCATTATTCAGCGTTTGGGGACAATCTTCGCTGAATCCGGTGGAAAAAGAGAAATTGAAATTGCCCGAACTGCCTCAAACGGTGTTAAGGGCCGCTTCCCAAGCGAATGAACAAGTTGATTATACAAAGGGAACCTTTATTGTCAATGAGGATTGGTATGGACATCAGAATAGTACCGTCAATTTCCTGTCAGATGATGGAAAGTGGACACTTCGAGCTTTCCAGAAAGAAAACCCCGCTCATGAGTTAGGATGTACCAGTCAATTTGGAACAATTTATGGCGGTAAATTCTATATCGTTTCCAAGCAGGAGAAAGATCCGGGCGCGACCGTTACCGGGAGTCGTCTGGCGGTTATCGACGCAAAGACGATGAAGGTGTTGAAAGAATTTACGAAAATTGGAGATTCCGATGGCCGTTCTTTCCTTGGCGTGGATGAACATACTGGGTATATAGGAACCAGTAACGGTATCTTCCTGTATGACATTGACAAAATGGAAATCGGGGAGAAAATTTCCGGAACTGAGAATACTTCCGGCAGTTTGTATAGTGCTCAAATCGGTACGATGATCCGGGTTGGAGACCGGGTGTTCGCTGTCCACCAGAAAAACGGATTGTTGGTTATCGATGCCAAGACCCATACGTTGGAAACCACCATCCTTAAACCTGAAGAGCATGAAAGGCACGGATTGGGTTCGATCGTCCTCTCCAAAGACGGTACGATCTGGGCAAGTCCAACCGTGGAACTGACCGGCACAGGGGCTTCTTTACCGTTAATATGGAAAGTGGACCCGACGACATTGACGGTGCAACAGGTTGATATACCAACTGCCAGTGGAATTGAGGAAATTCCCAACTCTTGGTACGCATGGACGGCTGATGGTTTTTGTGCCAGCACGAAGGAAAACAAGATTTATTGGAAAGGTCAGGGAACAGGTAGCTGGTTTACAGGTTACAAGATATTCTGCTACGATATCGATAAGAACGAATTTTATAAGGTATTCGACTTCGGAAAGGTGGAAGGTGAGTGGCGATTGTATGGAACTGGTTTTCGTATCGATCCTGTATCAGACGATATGTATTGCTTCTGGTATCATGAATTCCTGAATCCGGAACATGAATTGGCCGTGGTGGCGACCGATGGACGAGGTGAAAAGAACGGGACTATCAAAGGTCGTTATCCGTATGACATTACCAATTACTGGTTTCCCGCTTTGCCTGTATTCCCGGATAACGAGGCTCCTGCGATTCAGAGCGGAGCACCGAAAGAAGTGGTTTTGGATGCGAAACAGACTCAGGTCAACATCCCTTTGGAAGAGGTCGTAAAAGACGATGATAATATGACTGCGGCAATTACTTTGACCACTAATATGAGTGAGGCACATCAGAAGTTGATAACGGTTGCCATACAAAATTGCCATTTGGTAATCCAGCCGATAGAGGCTTCCGTTACTACAGCGACAACAATTCCGGTTCATTTGAAATTCAACTCGAACGGTAAGACGGTGGAAACGGATCTGACCGTGAAGTTGGAGCAGGGAACCGGAGCGCCGTTTGTCATCAACGAATCGGAAGTAGCTGTCGAGAAAGGCAAAACAATTACCTTGACGGTAAAAGGCATGGAAGGCGAAACGGCTACTTGGAAATCGGAAGACAAAGCGATTGCAACAGTTTCAGAGGACGGCGTTGTTACCGGTATGAAGGCCGGAACCACGACAATTATTGCAACCAGCGAAGCTCGTAATGTGACAGCGACCTGTAAAGTTACGGTGAAGAGGGAAAACTTAATTTTGGATATGGCAAGTGTTGAGCTTTTCGAAGGACAAAGCCAAACTGTAAAAATTACCGGTGGTTGGGTGAATGGAGGAGTGGAAAGCCTTACTTGGGAATCTTCTGATAAATCCATCTTGGAAATAACTCAACAAAATCCGATGCTAGTACAATTTAAAGCCTTAAAAACCGGTTCTGCGAAAATCATCGCCAAAATATCCTCCAAGAAGGATGAGTCTACCGTCTTGACAACAACGGAATGTTCCGTGCTTGTGAAAGAGATGATTCCGGTAGAAAAGATTGAATTAACTACATCCGAAGGAGAACAACCCGGAGAAGAAACATTAAAATTCAATATCAACGGAAAAAAGATCTTGAAAGCTAAAGTTTTCCCAGAGAATGCAAGTATTAAAGATGTGGAATGGATAAGTTCAAATCAAGATGCATTTACGATTGAAAATGGGATTGTAACCGCTATCGGTAATGGAGAGGCTGAAATAACAGTCAGCTCTAAACAAGGACAAAATGAAGTAACATCGAATCCTATTAAAGTATCTTGTGAATATCAACTGGAACGCATTGTTTTCAGTCAACCCATATATGGGTATTCGAAAAAAATGGCGGATGATTACGGGAGAATAACACCCAAGATTAAATGTTTCCCAACTACCCCGTCTTCAATAGAGGGAACTATGGATATAAAGTGGGATTTTAATGTTCCACAAAACTGGACTAACTCCTGTTTAAATGATCCTACATCTAGTTCATATTATGATAATTCTTCGAATACAAGAGGAATAAACTTTTGTATATCACTGTCACCTGAAAACTGGGAGACCAATGAGCTTTATACTTTTTATGAAGGAGAAGTCCCGTTGAAATGTACCATCACATATGCGGGAAAGAAATATACCGCAGAGTGTATCATTAATTTCCAAGAAAAGGATTTGGAAAGCTCCTTTGAGTTGGAAAATGAAGATAAAAAGACACTGTTGAAATCGGGTGAGACCTTGCAGTTGAAATGGAAATTGGACGGAGAAGGAATGTCCTCAAAATTAAAATCGGACGAAGTAAGTGTAAAATTCATCTCCTCTGATGAGAATATAGCTTCTGTAAATAAAGATGGTTTGATTACAGCAAAAGGGAATGGTATAGCTACGATTACCGCTTATGTATCAGATGGTAGTTATTCAGAGGAACGTCAGATTTTAGTTGGAGATACTTGGGCCACAGACGTCGTATGTAAAGAAGATACGGTACGGGTTACTTTGGGTGAGGCTGTACAATTAGCTGCCACGGTGAATCCGAAAAATGCGACATACCCTACGGTGGAATGGAGTAAACCTACGACCGATTGGACTACGAATAGTGGTACAACGGTGGGTGCCGCTGACATAACAGACGATGGTATTTTTAGTACGATGTACAGGTCTGACATGGCAACAACCGTGAATAATATAGGTAAATATGACGTGAAGGTTTCCTCTTTTGACGGCCAAGCATCCGGCCAATGTGTAGTTTATGTATTGGGATTAGAACCTTTGCAAGACTTAACATTGACCAGTAAAGGGGTGGATGATGAAATCTCGATAGACGTTAAAGACGACATAGAAGAAGGTATTTTATATACCCAGTTCTTCGATGTCGGGTTTGTACCTTCAAACGCCACTTTAGCAAAAGCCTTGACAACACGTTTTACTATCACCTCACAAGATAAGGAAATTCTTGAAATAGGCACTAAAAAGTTAGGAGATACGCATGAGGAAGGTTTTACCTTGAAACCGAAAAAGCAGGGTACTACCCAAATTATTGTTAGTGCCAAGGAAAATGATGTAAAAGCGGTGAAAACAATCCGTGTAACAGATAGCAGTTATGGCATCTTAGGTGTAACCCTTGACGCCTCGGTGATGACGGTAAAAGCCGGAGAACCCCTAAGCATCGGATATCAAGTGGAAACTGTACAGGATGGCGTGGAACGGGACAAGACCGTCTATTGGGAAAGCTCGGATCCTTCGGTGGCTACGGTCGATCGGGAAACCGGTTTGATAACCCCCATCAAGGTCGGTGGAACCACTACGATACGTGCCATCACCAAGTTCGGGAATTTTACGGCTACCTGCCATCTGAATGTAGCGGAAGGTGATGTGAAGGTTTCCGGCGTGAAGCTGGATAAAAACGCCCTGACGCTGGCTCCGGGCGAGAACGCTCAATTGTATGCGACCATCACCCCGGCTGATGCCGCAAACAAGAAAGTAACTTGGATAAGCGAGAACAACGCCGTAGCTACCGTTGCCGAAGGGTTGGTAACCGGCGTGTCGGCAGGAAGTACCATCGTGCGTGTCACGACAGAAGACGGAGGTTACACAGCCAAATGTGTCGTGACCGTCGAGAAAAAAGAAATTCCGGCAACCGGTATCTCGTTGGATAAAATTTCCGTGAAATTGGAAAAAGGCAAGGCGATTGTACTCAAGGCAACCGTAATTCCAGCTAATGCGACGAACAAGCAGGTAATCTGGCTCTCATCGGACGAGGATATCATCGCTGTAGATACGACCGGTATCGTGGAAGGTCTCGAGGAAGGCAAAGCGGATGTGATTGCCGTTACCTCTGATGGCAAGCATGAGGCACGTTGCTCTGTGACGGTTTACGATCCGGCTGCGAAACCGGAAGTGATCGCCAAAGACAGTTCGGCTGTGGTAATTTTCGCCCAAGTGGAGAAGGCGGAGAAATACCGCTTGCAACTTTATCGCTACGTGGGCAACACGCCGGTATTAGATAAGGAATATGTAGCGGATCATTTCGGCAATATCATCAACGGCCTGAAATCGTCTGAACCCGCACCGCTGGCATCTACGGGAAAAGTAGCGGTCAACATCGCTGGTTTACGACCGGATACGAAATACAGCGTGAAAATCGTCGCTCTGGATAAATCCGGCAACATGATCTCCACCGTAATTACCGATCCGTTCATGACCGCGCAGAATCCGACCGCCAATGAGGAGATAACTTCCGTACAGCCGGACGCTTTTGTCGCAAACAATGAATTGATTTTGGAAAATCTGGCAGGTTGTACCTGTTATGTAGTCGATTTCAGCGGACGCATAACAAAGATTTATACCGTAAAATCGGAACATGACAGGACTCAACTTCAACAAGAGGCCGGAACTTATATTATCACGGCTGTAAAAGATCAAGAAATGTATTTCTCTAAAAAGGTAGTGATCCGATAAATGTTTTATTTCTAAAAAACAAAAAAAATGAAAAAGTTTATACTTTTATTTGCCACCGCATTTATAATATTTGCGGCACAGGCACAGACACAGAGAACAGTGCAAGGGATTGTCCGTAATGATTTAAAAATTGCCAAAAGCGCTGCAAAAGCAGCTGAGACGGACAAGACGTTCTCGATGAAAAACATTAAGTTTTGGGTGTACGACGGAATTGAGGAAGCCGATTCATTGAATTGTAACCAAGCAGCCCTGGTCATTTCCTGGCACGACGGAAGTAAGACTAATCCAGATCATTTGGTCTGGGGATACCGTTGGCCAAAAGGAGAAGAAAGATGCGGTCTTGATATGGTAGAAGCCGTTGCGAAAACTGATAAGCGTTTGCTCTTGCTTGTCCAATATACCGGCTCTATGGGCTATACGATTAATGGCATAGGCTATGAAAAGAGGAATTCGAGCCAAGTACAAATTGCATTTGATTTGGAAGGAGCTAAAAAAGCTGGTAATACTTATCCGGAAAACGCACAAAAAATAGCTGATAATGCCATTGTGGAATCTCAGAAGACAGGGTTACTTATACATCCCTTTGGTTCAGATGGAACGAGCCGCCCTGCCTATGATTATGACTATTGGGTAAAAAATTCAAACGAAGATTTCCACTGGTTGGCCGGTTGGTACAACGGTTATTGGAGTTATTTTACCCGTGACGCACAAACAGCAGACTGGGAATATTCATCATGGGGAGCATCAAGCCGTAAATTGACCAACAACACCTGGGATGCCTGGAGCTACAATGCCGACATGAGCACTTGGGAAGGAACACAACCGGGTAGTCCGTTGGTAGCCGCTACCTATGCCCCAAGAAACGCATCGAAAGTTATGGCAGAACCTACAACGGAAACGGCTCCCGAAGCCAAGGTTTTCTATTCGAATGGTTCTTTGCGTTTGGATAATTTGAATGGATATACGGGGTATGTGTATTCTATTTTCGGTTCGGCTGTATCCAATTTCAAAATCAATTCAGACAACGAAACAAAATCCGTAAACTTAAACTCCGGAATTTATACTTTCACCGGCGTGAAAGGGAGCGAGAAAGTTTCGTTGAAATTTTCTGTAGATAACTAAGATCTCTTATTTTTAGAGAGAGACATTTCTAGGCCCGGTTTGTTTTTACATGGAAACAGACCGGGTTAATATTTTAATCCCATTTTTATTAATGTCAATATTCCGATAGCTCACAATTTCGTTACGAGGTATGCGAATTTTTATTCAACATTATCAGTTCGGTACTTAAGATCCGTAAGACAGATGCCTGGCATACCACTCCGAGAATATAGGCATAAGTAATATGTTACCTCGTACTCAATATATAAGGGCAACGTCCTACGCCTACGCTTCGGTGATCTTTTATTTTATTGCATATTAAGAAATTAATCGTGACCGGAGATAAGTCTGGTTAAAATATTTTATCTGGGATACGAAGGTGGCACTTAATTTATTCATAACCAGAAATTGCTCATCCAATCATTCTTTATTACCTTTGTTAAAGCTAAAAATATTTTCTAATAAGCCAGATAATATTTGCATTGATCAATATATGAAACGGTTTATAACACAATCTTTGATGAATAATTTACACAAGAAAAAAGATGTATATGAACTGACACGTCTTAATAATTTATTTACGAGAAATGAGATAAACATACCCGGTTTTGATGACTACCGAGTTTTGAAGTGTGATTTTCATACACACACGGTCTTTTCCGATGGACTTGTCTGGCCTGATGGTCGCATCTATGAGGCTTGGCAGGACGGATTAGATGCGATAGCTATCACGGATCATATTGAACACCGGATAAATCAAGGTTTGTTAAATGGAGACCTAAACCAATCTTATAAAATAGCGAAAACAGCAGCCGACGATATGGAGTTAATCGTGATTCCGGGTGTTGAGATAACTCGAGATAAGCCATTGGGGCATTTTAATGCTCTTTTCATCCAAGACGCCAACCTAATTGAAAAAGAAGATCCATTGGATTCCCTTGCTGAAGCTAAAAAACAAGGAGCGTTCATTGTATGGAATCATCCTGGATGGCCGGATAATAATGTCACATTATATCCGATACATGAACAACTAATCACAAAAGGGATCATCAATGGCATAGAGGTTATGAATTATAAGGATTTTTATCCCAAGGCGATTCATTGGTGCGTCTCGTTCAAGAAGACAATTATGGCAGGTTCCGATGTCCATTGTACTATTTCCGGAATGTATAGAAACAGATTTAGACCTATGACATTAGTTTTCGCAAGGGAGAAAAGTGAAGTAGGCATACACGAGGCTTTACTTGCACGACGGACCATAGCTTTATTCGATGGATATATGGCCGGAGAAATACAAATTTTATCCCAATTTGTAAAATCCTGCATTAAAATAAAATACATGAAAAATTCCTGTATAACCGTAACAAATGTATCAGATATCCCTTTTCACATTTTCAACGAGGATGATTCCTATATGCTACCGGAAAGAAAGACAATCATGATGAGGATTCCGGCAAACCACCTTTGGACCTTGGAGAACTGCTTTGTTAAAGAGGACAGTAAATTGTCCATTTCCATAAATGAATTGAGGCTTGAATAAAAAACGATTCACCCTTTTAAATGAAGGTGAAGACTTAAAGCAGCCCTTCGGGGAAGGGCAAGTCGCATAGGTCAGTACAAAAAACAGTTAAGTATGCCTCCTTATCGTGCATGAGGTTACAAATACCATTGGAGAATGTTTTGTAGAGGCAAAGTTGTTAGTAGTGCAAACGGAAGTTCACAGCCAGAGGGAGTCTTTTTCCGTAAGATACGGAAAAGTCGATAGAGTTCTATTTTATCCGTTAAGAGCCAAGTTATACAGGAGAACTCCGTTAGCATATGGCATGATTGTTTCCTCTTTCTTGGAAAGAAAGCTACCAAGGATAATTTTTTCGTTCCATTTTCCAAGTTCACATCAGGACTCCTTTTGATTGGATTTTTCGACTTTGGAGAAAAATCCCCGGCTTCAGCCGGCAAGTTGGTTCTTGTCGGACAAAAAACTTTTTGTCCGACAAGGACACAACTTGCTCTGTTCGCTTGAACAGAGAATCCTCATAAATTCGGA
>ENA-OXDV01000029-OXDV01000029.1-human-gut-metagenome-genome-assembly--contig:-NODE-29-length-60827-cov-12.285_pt1 | contig 60827 bp, 40 predicted proteins | sample MGYA00249350_ERZ652233 | MGnify/ENA primary metagenome ERZ652233 (study PRJEB26925, sample SAMN05826668) | human gut metagenome | biome: ENVO:2100002; feature: ENVO:00000062; material: ENVO:00002003... | reverse complement strand
ATTATTAACATTCAATTTTTAATTAATATGATAGAAATTTCCATAAAGCAAATTTTACGAATTTGCTTTATACTGACAATATTGTCAATCGGCAAGGTTTTAGCTTTTAATGGGCAGGGTCAAGGAACCCCTGAATCTCCTTATCTGATTTCAACAGCTGACCAACTCAAAGAAATCAAAGATGATATGGATGTCCACTATAAATTGGTTAATGACATTGAAATCACCACTCAGTGGAGCTACATCGGTAGTTCACTTCTTGCGTTTACCGGGACATTAGACGGTAACTACAATCAAATCACCCTAAACATTCAAAATAATACCTCAACAAATACAGCTTTGTTTTATCAAATTGGAGAGCATGGCATTGTGAAAAATTTGGGTGTAAAGATTGATAAAAATACAACTAATATCCAAAGCGGAATACAAGGAGGAACCATCGCTTTGAAAAACAGTGGGATTATAGAAAAATGTTTCTCAGAGGGAGCGATCAGCCAACAAATCGACCACTCATCTCCGCTGACATCCGGATTGGGAGGTATTGTCGGATATAATGCTCCGACCGGAACAGTCAATAATTGTTATTCAAGCGTATCTCTCAAAAATACGGCTGTGAATGAAGCAGGGATAGGTGGCATCGTCGGGCTAAACGAAGGAACTGTTGATCATTGCATCGCATTGAACCCTCAGATCGAAAGCTCTACCAGTCAATATACTAAAGATCCAAGAGGAAACCGTATCATTGGTGTGAATAAAGCAACCAATATCGGCAATAACGATAACTATGCCAGTCCTAATATCGACTGTATCCCAGCTTCTAATCCCGGCGGGATAGAAGGTGCAATCTTGCCACAAAGCATCGATTGGAAAGAATGGAACAGCAATGAAAAAACATTCGGCTTGAAAAAAACAGACAGCGAAAACTTTGGAACGACTTTCCACTACAGCGATCATACTTACCTGACCGGTGAGGGTACGAAAGACAGTCCTTACCTAATTTCATCAATCAGCGATTTCCAAACAATGGCTAAGTATTTAAACAATAATTACCTGGACAAAGGAGTCCATTACAAACTGACGGAAGACATTGATATGGATAACAAAACATTCAATCCTATCGGAGGAGAGAACTCCTATTTTGGTGCCCCTTTCGCCGGGATATTGGACGGAAACGGAAAAGTAATTTCTAATTTGTCTATTACGCCTGTTGATAACGAAACCACTAACTGGCACTGCGGTTTATTTGCCAAAATTGGATTTGGAGCGCAAATTAAAAATTTAGGACTTCAGAATTGTAATATTGTAGCAAATAAAAGCAATGAAAATTTAAGCGCAGGCTTAATAGCTGGTTGTACAGAAACCCCAGAAACAGAGACATCTTTTCCTATTATTGATAATTGCTTTGTGACAGGTAGTATTCAAATCCAAAAAGACGGTAATGCCGGAGGATTGATCGGAAAAAGCGATGCTAACAACACTAATACACGATGTACTATTTCCAACTGTTATACGAATGTGGATATTACAATAACCGGAGGCAACTGGAAACAATGTGATGCCGCCGGAATATCATGCACACAATACACTACTATCCAAAACTGTTATGCGTTAGGGAACATCCAACTGGGTTCAGCCCAAAATAACAATCAAAATAAAACTTCTGCTTATGGTATCAATAGCCAATATAATGAATGTCAGGTATCTTCTTGTTTGGCTTTAATGGAAAAAATCAGTTCTTATAATGATTTCAATGAGTATGTGATTCCACACAGTATTCATAATAATGAAGGAACAAATAATAATAATTATATGAGTTCTGATATGTCGCTTTTATTCAATGGGAATCCTATTTCTCCAAATTTCAATGATGTATCTAAAAAGGACGGTGATCCCTGGAAAGGCGAAAAGCCCAATGAGGATGCTTGGGAAATAACCGATGATGGATATTTGAACCTAAAATCTATCGCTAATACTTTCGAGCAGAATCAACAAATTCAATTGACGAAGTATGTTCCTTTCGCTATTACTGTCTTGGCCGAAAACGGAACCATTGAGACCACACCAGCAAAAGAGGCAAAAGCAGGTGAGGAAGTATCTCTTACCATAGCTCCTAATCCGGGTTATCAAATTAAAGAAAGCACATTGAAGGTTTACAAAACCGGAGATGAAACGACTGTAGTTTCAGTAACAGACAACAAATTCACCATGCCAAAATATCCAGTCACCATCACGGCAGAATTTGTAATCCTCCCGTTGAACTTAACCAATGTATCCGGGGATATTACGGTTTCATATAACGAAAGTTGGTTCTATCAATTAGCCGAAGGAACCCCGATTCCTTTTAATGGAACAATTACGGGAGAAGGACGACATATTGTATCTTTCGATGCTTCCACCACAGGGAAATCATTGACTTTGGATAACGCAAAAATCTCACAGTTGAATAACTCCGCATCAATTATCTTTTTTGATGGAACTGGAACGATTGACAACATTACCACAAATACGGGAGCCATCATCACGAAAACCGGAATTACAGGAAATGCTGTCAAGAAAATCAATTTAACTCTCAACAATAATCAAGGAGGGACTGCTTTTTTACAAGTTGGTGAATATATGCTACAACCCGAAGACCAAGTTGGAACAGGTAGCCGGATCACAATCATTACGACACCCAACAGTAACTATAATTATTCGTTAAACATAAAAGGCGAAACAACAGAACAGGAAATAACGATTGCTGAAAATTCATTTATTATGCTGGATGAAAACGTGAATATAACCATTACATTCAGCTATAATCCTCCGTATGTACCTTCCTACTACGATCTCCACTTCGAGGCAAACGACAGTGTGATACTTGCCAGTTCCGATATGGACGTAATAGAAGGAGGATCGTTTACTTTTACAGCTGAAGCGGCTGAAGGTTACGATCCTGAAACACTGGTTGTGGAATATAAACGAGGTTCCAACGGAAAATGGAACACACTCGAAGCCGAAAGCAATGGAAAATTCCGCATTCGCACGGTTTGGAGTAACATATATGTCCGTGCCAGTGTCCAACCGATAGAAGATCCTACCTCAATTGAGCAGGTAGAGAACGAAACAAGTAGTGTGCGTGCAATAGAGAATCGCATCTGCATTACCACCACCGTACCAGTCGAGATACGTGTTGTTGCACTTGGTGGTCGTATCGTTCGCACAGAAAAACTGCCTGTCGGTTATAATGAAATATCAGGTTTGTCGCCCGGTATGTATATTGTGATTCTAAGTGATGGAACACGTTGTAAGGCTATTGTTCAATAAATACGGAATAATCTGATTTTTAAGACTGAAGTGATTATTTTATATCTATCCCTTTTTAGTTGATATATCTTATTCATCAAGAAAAGCCGTTAGGGGAAAACATTCAATTCTTCCCAACGGCTTTGTTTATTTAAAAAGTTCAGAATGACTGTCTAATCTGATTACCTCTATCACATCCTGCTTTGTATCTATCCATATTAAAAGAAAATCATTTCCGACATGACATTCCATGCAGTCTTTATAATGTCCTGTAAGTTCATGCGGCTTATACTTTTCCGGAACAGCTTCTCCTTTGATCAAGCTACTCAGAACTTCATACAAAGCCTCCATTAGCCGAATATTATTCCGATATTTCTTTAAATCTTTCTTTGCCTTGGTACTATAATGAATTGTCTTCATCCTATATCATTCACAGATTTCATAAAAGAATCAAAACTACTCATATCTATCGTTCCAGCATATTTTCCCGAACGTGCTTCCTCAATAGCCATCTTGGTTTCTTCATTTGGTTCTCTGTACATGGCTTCTCGCAAAAGACACTCTACATAATTATTCAAACTTCTATGCTCACGTTTAGCCGCACTCTTTAATAAATCCAACAACTCACTGTCAAATCTGAAGGCTGTTTGTTTCTTTACTGTTGCTTCCATAGATTATTATCATTTATATCACAAATGTATAACAAATAAATAACATACAAACTATTTAAAATGATATTTTAATTATTTCACAAACCTGTCTCCAGATTTAATTTGCCACTGAAGACAGGTTCTTTATTCTCTTAAAATATCCGGTTCAAGCTCTCCAGCGTTGATTTCGGATCTGTATTCTTATAGTAATGACGGTAAATCATGTCAGGACTGTTTCCGGCAAACTGGGCTACTTGCATAGGATGGAATCCCTCGTCTATCATTTTCGAGATAAAGGTTCCACGAGCCGAATACCAGGTGATTTCATCCTTTATTTTTAGTTTCTCCCTTACCTTCTTCAGTGTCTTGTTCACGTTCATGCTAAATACATAATCACCCAAAGCTTCATCCTTGTATTTATTGATGATTATACGAGCCTTGTCTGTAAGAAAAGGAGTAGCCTTCTTGTTCACTTTTCTGCGCTCATAAATGATCTGATTTTCTTTTATGCAATCTTTCGTCAAATGACACACATCCACGTTTGCCATTCCACCGGTATAATAACTGAAGAGAAACAAATCAATATAGAAGCATTCTTTAGGAGTAAAATCTCTCCTACTCATGTTTTCTATACGGACAATGGATTTGGGAGAAATCGTTTTTGGTTCCGGCTGTTTCTCCTGCATGTATTCTTGTACCGAATCAAATACCCCCAGATTAACGCCATACATATTACGTTTATAGGCATATCTAAAGACGGCACGAAGCAGACCTAATTTATGAGGAAGACCACCTGGCTGTTTGCATTTTTAAGCTTTGCACGTCTCAATGTATAATTTACAAAATCGCTCAGAAACTTTTCTGTTATGTGGTGAAAATAAAAAAAGAAAATTTCTTGGAGTATTTTCTTAATGTAAATTCCATAAACGCTCTTTTCATCCACAAATAATTTTCCGCATTATTGCTGCTCGTAACTACAACACTATTCTTGACACGTCTCTTTGTCTTGAATAATAAGATCATTGAGTCTATCACTTCAACTACCGATACTGTCGGAGAATCGTTACTCTTAGCTTCTGCCTCAACATCGAAACAATGAGACCACATTTTAGGAGTCCAATTGATTTTTTCGGATTCCCATAGCTCTGCAACATCTAAATACTTTTTCTTTACTTCTTCCTTTAATTGGCCTTGCTTTTACTTTGATACTAAACATGTTAATTAGTTGTTTATGTCCACGTCTTAGTTCATGTTAATTCAACTAAGTTACCTACATAGCAGGGTACATGGGCTTGGTTTTTGGATAAATCTGGGTGGTAAACGTCTTAAAATTGTTTTACCACATTTTTCACTTAATTAATAATCAGTATCTTACGAAAATTTCATTTTATGCCAAATGTTAAAACAAAAAAAGGCTATCCTCACGGACAGCCAATCTTCATTGTTAACCTTAAATCTAATACCATGAAAAACACAGTGCAAATATAGAGAGTTTATGTTATGCAGCATAATATTTCCACAAAAAAAAGCTTTCTCTTAACCTGATTTAACCATTTCATGTTTTACAACATAATTTTTCATACACTTTTGACTTAGTCATTCCCTGCACAAGCAACAGACACATTATGATTGAAACAGCCTACAATACTGAATAAAAACGATCCAAACAAAAAAGCGACTGCCCGCACCGGGCAGTCGCCTCTTTCCTACCGATCTGCTAATGATCGGAAAATTAATTCTTACTTATTGAAACGTTCTTTCAATTTAGCCAACATATCCTGAGTCATGGAATCCAGATCATATTCCGGTTTCCAGCCCCATTCCTCACGGGCACACGTGTCATCCAAAGAGTTAGGCCATGATTCTGCGATAGCCTGACGTAACGGATCCACATCATATTCCATCTGGAAGTCAGGAACATACTTTTTGATGTTGTTGTAGATAATTTCAGGATCAAAGCTCATGGATGCAATGTTGAAAGAATTACGATGAACGAACTTCGTCGAATCGGCTTCCATAATTTCAATAGCTGCACGCAGACCGTCCGGCATATACATCATATCCATGAATGTACCCTGCTTGATCGGACATACAAACTTCTCACCTTTGGCAGCCGAATAATAGATATCAACTGCGTAGTCGGTCGTACCACCACCCGGAGGTGTCACATAGGAGATAAGTCCCGGAAAACGTACGGAACGGGTGTCGACGCCGAAACGGATGTTGTAGTAGTCACTCAACAACTCGCCTGAAACTTTCGTAACACCGTACATAGTACGCGGGTTACGGATCGTATCCTGCGGAGTCTTGTCTTTCGGCGTGTTATTGCCAAACACACCGATTGAACTCGGAGTGAATACAGCACAATGCATTTCACGTGCAACTTCCAATACGTTAAACAAACCGCCCATACCGATTTTCCAGGCAAGCTGCGGTTTTGCTTCTGCAACGGCTGACAGCAGTGCAGCCAAGTTATAAATCGTATCTACCTTATATTTGGACACAGTCTCAGCAATCTGCTGTTCGTTTGTAATGTCGACAATTGCAGAAGGTCCTGATTCCAGCAGTTCGCCTTTAGGCTCCTGTCCGGGGATGTAACCTGCTACAATGTTTCCACCGTAGATACCTCTCAACTTCATGGTTAACTCTGATCCAATCTGACCGGTAGAACCAATTACTAATACATTCTTCATTGCGTTTGATGTTCTTTTAAGTTTTTTCGATGGCAAAGGTATAGAGAATAAAAACATTCCGGTATGAATTTCTTGTATTTTTTAGCCTATATATTCAAAAAAAATATGACCTTTGCCGCATCGGCAGACAAATCAGAGACAAAGAAAAAAATGGTTTCAAGAATAATATTTTGCCACTTGTCTGCGATAATAGAGATATAATTGTCAACTTAATTAAAAATACTAACAAAAAACAAAGTTATGTACGGTAAACTGAAAGATTTCCTTACTCAGGAATTGGCAAACATCAAAGCTGCCGGATTGTATAAGAACGAGCGTATCATCACCACTCCTCAAAGAGCCGACATCAAAGTAAACGCAGGAAGCGACGTTTTGAACTTCTGCGCAAACAACTATCTGGGCCTGTCTGACAACCAACGTCTGATCAAGGCTGCCAAAGAAGCTATGGACACACACGGATACGGCATGTCATCCGTACGTTTCATCTGTGGGACACAGGATCTGCACAAACAACTGGAAGCCGCTATCTCCGACTATTTCAAAACCGAAGATACGATCCTGTACGCTGCATGTTTCGATGCCAACGGCGGTCTGTTCGAACCGTTGTTCACTGAAGAAGATGCGATCATCTCCGATGCTTTAAACCATGCCTCCATTATTGACGGCGTACGTCTTTGCAAGGCAAAACGCTACCGTTATGCCAATGCAGACATGGCCGACCTGGAACGTTGCCTGCAAGAAGCCCAGGCACAACGTCATCGCATCATCGCAACAGACGGTGTGTTCTCTATGGACGGAAACGTGGCCCCGATGGACAAAATCTGTGAACTGGCAGAAAAATACGACGCATTGGTAATGGTTGACGAATCCCACTCTGCCGGTGTAGTAGGCCCGACAGGACACGGTGTAGCTGAACAATATAATGTATACGGAAGAGTCGATATCTTCACAGGTACGTTAGGTAAAGCATTCGGTGGCGCCATGGGCGGATTCACAACCGGAAAGAAAGAAATCATCGACATGCTGCGTCAGCGCTCCCGTCCTTATCTGTTCTCTAACTCTGTCGCTCCCGCTATCGTAGGCGCCAGCCTGGAAATGTTCAAGATGCTGAAAGAAAGCGATGCTTTGCATACGAAACTGATGAACAACGTCAGCTACTTCCGTGAAAAGATGTTAGCAGCCGGTTTCGACATCAAGCCGACTCAGTCCGCAATCTGCGCCGTTATGCTGTATGATGCTAAATTATCCCAGGATTTCGCAGCCAAGATGCAGGAAGAAGGCATTTATGTTACCGGCTTCTACTACCCGGTAGTGCCGAAAGGCCAGGCCCGCATCCGTGTACAGTTGTCCGCAGGCCACGAAACGGAACATCTGGATAAAGCAATCGCTGCATTTATCAAAGTTGGAAAAGAACTGAACGTAATAAAATAAAACATACGATTTTTCATTATTCACGTGTTTTTCAAGGCTTGATTCTGCCGCTAACCCTTAGGCAGCAATCAAGCCTTTTTTTATCAAACAGGTTGTCTTTCGGGATAAAAAAATTATCTTTGCCCTTTTACAAGTAAAAATTTATGCAACTCAGTAACTACCATAGCCATTGTACATTCTGTGACGGTCGGAGCACGCCGGAAGACTTCATTAAATTCGCTGTTGCGCACGGGTTCCGCGCCTACGGTTTTTCATCCCATTCACCACTGCCGTTCGAAACATTCTGGAACATGTCTAAAGACGACATGCCCGAATACCTGACAGAAATAGAACGACTGAAAAAGAAATACAGTGACCGGTTGGAAATATACGTAGGACTGGAAATCGATTTCTTAGACGAGAGCTACAACGCGTCCATCCCCTACTTCCGCAATCTGCCGCTCGATTACCGTATCGGTTCCATCCACTTTCTTCCGATCGCACAGCCGCTTGCGGAAGAGAATATGGTGTGTATCGACGGTCCTTTCCGGGAGTACCAGAAGTCTGTCGACGCCTACTACGACGGAGATATCCGCAAGCTGGTTGCCCACTATTCACTAAATATATTCAGTGAAATTCCATTTTATATGTTATCATTGTATGTCAGTTATTTGCAGATGTTTTCATTTGGTTTGAATACTCACGAAATTTCACGGTTTTAGAAAATATTGGTACTATTTGATACCATATTTCGGGATATATTTTGTACCTTTGCATCACAGTAACCAAGATATATCGCGTATGGATTTCATCTTCATCAAATCATCCAAGGCCGGAAAGGAGGACTACGGTTCCATCTATGCCCGTGTACGCACCGGAAAGGCGAACATGAAAGTCGTGACGGGCTTCACCATCAAACAGCTTGAATGGGAAAAGTATCGCAGCCTGCAATACACCTCGTCAGCCCTGATGTCAAGCATCGGAATAAAGTACGGGCAGTTCGCCCAAGTCCTCGCGAGGATAAAGGCGGCATTCGAGGCGGACGGGTTCAACCCAAAGGAGGCCAAGAACATCATCGAGAGCGTGAAACACGACGTGCTCAACGGAATGATGCAGATTGTGGAGGTCAAGCCCAAAGGCAGGATGCTGTTCGAGGATTTCCTCACCTCTTATATAGAAGACATGGAAACCGGACGGCGCACCAAGAAAGGCCGTACCGTGAAAGTATCACCTGCCTATATAAAAGGTTTGCGCATTATCCAAAAACAGATTCGCAACTACCAAAAGGAAACCCACCGCAAACTCGGACTGGATGACATGACGATAGAGACACGCAACAGCCTTGTCGGTTACTGGAAGGAACGGGGCTTGATGCCCAACGCCATCAACTCGTACATGACCGATGTCCGCACGGTGGCAAAGGCGGCCTACGAGGACAAGCTGACCAAATGCGATGACTTCCGTCATTCCGACTTCGTGCCGAAAAAGGAGGAAGTGGACAACATCTATCTCACGCCGGAACAGATACAGGAAATGCTCGACCTTGACCTTTCCACCAAGGAAGCTGTGAAAAAGAGACTGGAATCACTTGACATCAGCGAGGACGAGAAATTGGCACAACTTTCCAAATGCCGCATCACCCATATCAGGACACTGGAGCACGTAAGGGACATTTTCATCGTGGGCTGTCTGACCGGGCAGCGTGTTTCCGACTATTCGAGGATATGCGAGGACATGATAACGGAAATCGGCGGCACGGAGTTCATACTCATCACCCAACAGAAGACGGAAAAGAAAGTCTATATCCCCGTTGACAGGCGCGTGAGAGCCATTCTCGCCAAGTATGACGGCAAGCTGCCCCCGGTTCATCCCAATGAAATGAACAAGCTGGTGAAGACCATCGGCCTGTTGCTCGGCTGGACACATGACTGCGGCTTTGACGAGAAGCGTCTCAACCCCAAACGGGGAAGGAGGTTCTGCGACATGCTCCTTTCCCATACAGCCCGGAGAAGTTTCGCCACCAACGCGTACAAGGCTGGTGTCCCTCTGCCTTCCATCCAAGCCATCACCGGACACAGCAGCGAGGCGCAACTGCGCCGCTACCTGAAACTGGACGCGGAGGAAAAGGCCGTCATAGCATTAAAGGATTTCAAGGGTATCATCAAAATATAAGAAGGTGCTTATGGAAAAATCAAGGTTTGACATCATTAGCGACCTGTTCAAGCTGTCCAACGTAATCAGTGAGAGCCTGAAATTTGCGGAACCGCTTTACGACAAATCTTCCGGCAGTGACGAAACGGATTGCAAGGATATTTGCCGGAACGTCCGATACAGCCTGAAACCCCTGTCTTTTCTTTTGGCCGGCATCAGGGAATATGTCACCGAACACGAGGATAAGGATCTGGCACGGAAATTCGTCGGGCTGCACGATGACACGAAAAGGCTTCACGGCATCTGTTCTAAATATGCGGACTTGAACAAGGCGGCTTTCTGTACAGGGGTGGCTTACCTGAGCATGGAAGTCATAAGTCAATACTTCTTTCCCGGAAAAGAACAGTTGGAAGCTACTGATGTCATTTCAAAGCCCATGACACGTACCGAAGCCACCGACTGCATCGACACCATCCGTGCCGCCATACGGAAGTGTGCAAAGGATTCAGACGGGAACAGAGGGAAAGAAATGTATGCCATGCTTGCCAAAGTGGACAAGGCGAAAATCCAAGCCGTCAAGGAGTATATTGTCAATGCCAACGACAAGGATTTGGCACAACTCTTCACGGAATATTTTGCGGAAGCCGTCCACCTTTCCATGCTGCCCCAAAATGATGATGTGAAAGCGCAGTCCGCAGGAATAAGGATGTTCCATATCGCGATGACGATGGGATATGTCAAGAGGAACGTGCTGCACGAGAACGAGTCCAAGTCTGCAACATCACAAACAATACCCTCTTGTACGGAAGAAGCGTCATCCGGTTTTACCGCCACAGATACAATGCAAGGCGGCGCGTTCAGCACGACCGCGCAAGTTCCCGTTTTAAGGCTGTACCGTTTCCTTACCACTTTCACCGTACAGAGCGGATCCGACAAAGGTAAGCCTCTATTGGACGGCAATGCCATTTCCGACCGGGACTTCCTCCGTGCCGTCATGCGTGCCGACTATTCCACGATATACGGCAGTTGCGTGAAGGGCAAGATGCGCTGTGTTGCCATCCTGCTGTCCAAAGCATACTTCAAGGACTGGAAAGGTTACAGGGCATCCGCTGCCCGTTCCATGGGGCTGACACCCGAAAGCCTCGCCAAGTATAACGTGGAGAAAACCTTTATAGCGAAGCTCAAAGAGCTGCTTCCCATGATAAAATAGTGACATAATCCACAGGTGGCTACAATTCACCACAACCCACAGACTTCCACAAGCCGTTAAGCACCAGTTGCTTGACGGCTTTTTTCATGCGGTATCATTTCACAGAATACCACAAATTCACAGGTTTTATTATTGCCATACCTTTGCCGCCATGAACTTAAAATCAGTGAATTATGACAGATAAGACAGAAATGGTACTGGTATCGCGCGACGAGCTTCAACAGCTTATCGGCGCAAGCGTGAGGTGCGCGTTTGAGGAATACCGGCAGGAACAAGCACCACAGGACACATCGGAGTATTACACCATCCGGCAGCTGGCGGAGAAATGGGGCGTGAGCATAGCGACCATCTGGCGGCACGAGAAGTTAGGACACATCAAGGGGCAGCGGATAGGACGGCGTGTCCTGTTTCCCAAGGAACAGATAGACCGTATCAAGAGCCTGAAAGCCACCAACAGGAAGGCTGACAAGAACTCCAAGGGATAATTTACAAGACGCACAACAAAAAACGTCAAGGCTTATGAAGAATTTGAAGCAGCTTGTTTTGCCGTGCTACAAATTGGAGATGGCAATGTCCGTGGAGGCATGGTACTTCCTGCACGGGAGCACGGACGGGATATGCAACCTTACCTATCTTCTTTCCCTCTTGTCGAAGATGACAGTATCGGAAGTGCAGAACACCAAACGGGGATTGGGCTATGCCGTCCATCCCGGACAGGCGGACGGCTCCATGCTGGTACTGGCCAAGGAATGGGGCATCGGGCGCAAGGCGGTGTCCCGCCTGTTGGAGGATTTCTCGGAACGCGGGCTAATCCGTGTTGATTCCAATCCCGTGACTTCCATTATAGACATGGTGTGCGTGAAGTCGTGGATGATAGCAGGGCGGCTCATCGAGAATCCGACATACCGCCAGACAATCAAGGCATACGAAGGGGTACGGATTTTCCTTTTCAACGGGCAACAATTAGAGACCTTGCGCCGCAGTTCGGCAAGGAAGAAGAAAGAAAAACCGATAGAAGAAACGCCAGAGGAAACGGATGGCTTACCGTCCATGAATCTGACCGGTGCCAATCCTATTATAGAAGGTACAAGAACAGCGGAAACCGAAACGGCAGCAACAACCGAAAGCGAAGTGGAAAGCACTGTGGAAAATGCCGTTGTGGATGCCGACAACACACCTGTTTTAGAGGATGGCAATACTCTATCCGGCTCACAGAAATGGAAACAGCCACAGGAATGAAGCGGCAGGAATGGCAAGCGACAGCGTTTTAGAAGGGATATTTTTTAGGGCTGGCAAGTTAATGTTTTCGTCCACGAAAACCACGCCACCAATGGCGACCCGGCCACACGGGAAACGGCAAGCCCGGATTACAGCCCTAAAAAACAGAACGGTTTAACGGATAAAAGAAAACGGATATGACATATCAGGAGAACAGGAACAAGGGTGGCCGCCCCAAGGCGATGAAAGGTAAGGCGCGGACAAAGACCATATCCACACGGCTCACGCTTGCCGAATGGAAAGCGGTCATGAAACGGATAACAGGTACAGGCAAGAAGCCGTCACACTTCCTGCGTGATTTATTACTATACGGCAAGGTCGTGTCTGCACGGACACAGGAAGACAGGCAGCAGATAAGGATGCTGGAGGGAGGATGCAACAACCTGAACCAGCTGGCGAAGATGGCGCACCAGCAGGGCTTTTCTCTTTTGAAAGGCAAAATCATGGACTTGCTGGACGAGTTCAATAAAATCATCGGGAAGATATGATGGGCGACTTGAAAAAACGGGCAAGCTTCGCCAGAGTGGTGAACTACGTGAACAACCCGAAAAAGGCAAGGCTCATCGACAGCAAGGACGTGAGGCTTGATGACAACGCCACCATCGCAAGAAGTATGCAGGGACAGGCGGACGACAAACCGGGACGCAAGCTGAAAAATCCGGTGTACCATATCTCGCTGGACTTCGCACACGAGGACACACCCAAGCTGACGGATGCCCTGATGGTCGAAATCGCCCGTGAGTATATGCGGCGCATGAGTATAACGAACACCCAGTATATCGTGTGCCGCCATACCGACAGGGAACACCAGCATCTGCATATCGTGGCCAACAGGGTGGACAATGACGGGAACACCATCAGTGACAGCAACGATAATGTGCGTAATGTAAAAGTATGCAAAGCTCTCACGAGGGAATACGGACTGTACTTCTCCAAGGGCAAGATGAACGTGAAACGTGACCGCCTGCGTGGTAAGGACAAGGTGAAATACCAAATCTATGACGCTATCAAGGCGGCATTACCCTGTTGTAACTGCTGGTCGGATTTGTGTGACATGCTGGCAAAACAGGGTATCGGGGTGAATTTCAAATACAATAGGAACGAAGGTAAAATAATCGGTGTGTCGTTCACGAAGAATGAAATCTCATTCAGCGGCTCACGGATAGACCGGATCATGAGCTTTTATAAGTTAGACAAGCTGTTCGGAAGCCACATTGCCGAGGGCATGGAATGGCAGCCCCGTGTGCAAGAACAGCCACAACCGACTCGGCAGGATGTGGGATTCCACAACAATACGGCTGATACTTTTATAAGAGAGCCGTCACCGGCCAAAGCGGAAGCGAACGGCAACGGAAGCATCCCTACTGAACCCGGTTCAAACATCGTTCAAGTGACCATCGGCACACTCATGGAGTTGTGCGTACAACCGCACCAAGCCAAGGTCTCATCCAGTGGCGGAGGTGGAGGAAACGAAAGCGGCTGGGGAGACAATGACAACGAAAAGGACAAACATAAACCAAGGAGGAGAAAAAGATGAAGGACAACAAGCAGAACTTAACCGACCTTATCGGGGCATTGGCAGTGGACATCGAGGAAATCAAGAAAAAACTGGACGCAAAGGATAGCCCGGACAAGAACGAGGCATTGAAAAGACTGGAAGCGAAGTTGGAGCCTGTTATACGGTTCTTCAATGGCAATGCACCGGAAAATGTCAATGCCATTTTCGGAAGCAAGGAAGCCATCGAGGAATACAAGCAATCAATAGGTGATGAAGCGGTAGCAAGTCTGCGGTTATACACCGAAGCCAACGAGAAGGATATGCGCAAACATGGTGTTCTCACCATCAAGGAACAGCTCAACAAAATATTGGAAAGGCTGACAAGCCACATTGAGAATGACAAACTGGCTTCGGAAAAGTCACGCCAAAAGCAAAGTTCCATATCGGAACTATGGCAGATAATCCGCCCGGACAAGGCAATAAGCACAATAAGGCTGTTATGGAGCAAAGTTCCCGATGGCTGGCACAAGAACCCTTACGCATGGGCTGGTATCGGTTGTATGCTCGTATTCTTTGCCCTGTTTGCCGTAAGTTGGGTGCAATGGCATGAGTACCGGGAAGAAAACAGGCGGTTGAGAACGGTTGCAGACAAACACCATGTGACTACAATCATGCTTAACGAGTTGCACCCAGGACTGGCTGTGACCGTCGGAGCTTACGAGAAACTGGTGGATGTTGTCGGTGCGGATTCCACTTTAGTCATATTCAACAGGCAGGTCAAGACAGTGAGAGAAGAAGAAAAACAATCCAAACAACAAAAATAAAGTGAATGGCATCCATAAAAGTGAAATTTCGTCCTTCCACCGCAAGCGGCAGGGAGGGCAGCATCTATTATCAGGTAATCCACGGGCGCATAGTCCGCCAAGTTAAGACGGACTACCGCATATTTGACACGGAATGGGACAAGAGAACTTCCTCTGTGAAAATCCTGTCCGAAATCGGCGAAAACAGGAAACGGTATCTCCGAGAAGTGACGGAACATATCGACTGGGACACCAGACGGTTGAAAGCCATAGTCGTCCAATGCGACAGGCAAGGAGGAATTTATTCCGCTAACAGCATCGTCGAGAAGTTCAACGGGCAAACGGGCGAACAATCGCTGTTCCGTTTCATGCAGGGCATCATAGGACAGTTGAAGCAGCTTGGCAAAGTCCGCACATCAGAAACCTATACGGCGGCATTGGCCAGTTTTATGAAGTTCCGTGAGGGGCAGGACATACTCTTGTGCGAGATAGACGGCAACACCATGATGCTTTACGAGGCCTGGCTCAAAGGCAAGGGCATCTGCCCCAATACGGTTTCCTTTTATATGCGCATACTCCGTGCCGTTTACAACCGTGCCGTGGAAAAGGAACTGACGGAACAGAAGCATCCTTTCAAGCACGTTTACACCGGCATCGGGAAGACGGTAAAACGCGCCATCCCATTGAAGTCCATCAAGCACATTAAGGAACTTGATTTGACTCTGAAACCGCATCTGGACTATGCAAGGGATATGTTCCTCTTCTCCTTTTATACCCGTGGCATGTCATTCATTGATATGGCCTATCTGAAAAAATCGGACTTGAAGAACGGAATCATCACGTACCGTAGAAGAAAGACCGGGCAGCAGCTCACAGTCAAATGGGAAAAGTGCATGGAAGACATTATCGCCAAGTATGGAGAGAATACGGCCACCCGCTACCTCCTGCCGATAATCACAAACCCCGGTTCCGATGAACGGACACAATACCGTAACACCATCTGCCGCATCAATGTGGCGTTGAAGGGAGTTGCCGGTCTGGCAGGATTGAACATACCGCTGACCATGCACGTTGCGCGCCATTGTTGGGCGAGCGTTGCCAAGAGCAAGAACATCCCTCTTTCTGTCATCAGCGAGGGCATGGGACATGATTCGGAAGAGACCACGCGCATCTATCTCGCATCGCTTGACACAAGCGTGGTGGACAAGGCGAACAGCCTTATCCTGAAAGATTTTTGACCGGATATTTATGGTGAAATGTGTTGAGCGAAAAGACGAATCTCTTGATAAGAGATATAGTTTATTTCGCAAAGGTACGCATAATATTTCAAATTCCGTGTTTAATCCTCATTTATAATGATATATGAAAGGCATTTTGTGAGAATCTGTTTTGTAAATCCGTCAAATCGGGTTCCTATAACACTGATTATTAGTGCTTATTTCTTCGGGATGGCTCTCTTATCAAGAGATACTCATAAACCCGATATAAAATGCCTGTTGAAGTTGATATATTGGAAGATAGTATCTTTCGGCTTTCGCCCGAACTGTTGAATATCCTGCTCAAAGACCATACAACGAGCAAGGAGGATATTCAGCGCAATATCTTTTGGGCTACTTCCGATTATGAATATCTGGGCGAAGGGTATCAATATGATTCGCCAATTCTTCCCTGTCTTATTACCGGAGATAACGGGCATGTCATCATGCCGCGTATCCTCAAAAGTCGTGACACCCAAACCGCACGTTCACGAGAAATGGCAGAGGTGTTCACTCCGTCATGGATATGCAATGCGCAGAACAACCTGATCGATGAAGCATGGTTTGGAAGAAAGGATGTGTTCAATACGGAGTACACCGACGAACAGGGTTGTCATCGGTGGAGACCCAACTCAGAGAAAATTCAATTCCCGGAAGGTAAGACTTGGAAAGACTATGTACGTGACAACCGGCTGGAGATAACCTGCGGGGAAGCCCCTTATATCGTCAGTCGCTATGACACCACAACGGGAGAGACCATTCCTATTGAGGAACGCATCGGCTTGCTTGACCGCAAGTTGCGGGTAGTTGGCGAAAACACGGAAACTTCCGGAGAATGGTTAGAATGGGCACAAGAAGCATACAAAAGTATTTACGCCTACGAATGGCAAGGTGACAATTTGCTGATTGCCCGTGAATCCATGCTTATCTCCTTTATCGAATACTATCAACAAAAGTTCGGCAAGCGACCCTTATTGAAATCCATCTATTATATCGCCTACATCATTTCATGGAACGTCTGGCAGATGGACGGGCTTAAAGGTGTCATCCCGAACAGCTGCGGTGAACGCCGGACTGTTGTAGCTGATTTGTTCGGGACAAGGGAAGAAGTCAGTCAATGCGAAGGCTGTCAGAAAGATGACATCCGCAGGCACAACGGTATCTATTGCCAAATCAAGGACTGGCGGGCCAAAGACCCTGAAACGGGAAAGGTGGGAAAACGAATCCGATTTATCGACCTCATAAAATAGTGCAGTATGAAATTCACATCTTCACTAAAATTAAAACTGATATATGTGTTTCGCATCAATGATGCTGCACATAGGGGATGCCTGAAAGTGGGTGAGGCCACTTGTGACAATGACAATGTTTTCGGTCTTGCTCCGAACAGCAAGGCTCTCAACGAGTCCGCGAAGAAACGCATCAACCAATATACACAAACGGCAGGCATCGCATACGACCTCTTATATACGGAACTTACCATATACAACAGCAGAAAAGGCTTGTGTTCTTTCAACGACAAGGAAGTGCATAGCGTTTTGGAACGTTCCGGCATCAAGAAAAAGATATTCGATACCGAAAATAAAGCTAAAGAGTGGTTCATCACTGACCTTGAAACCGTTAAGCGGGCAATAACGGCCGTGAAGGAAGGACGGGAATCATTGTCTTCGGCCGAGATATCACACGACCAAACACCGATTGTGTTCCGTCCCGAACAACGGGAAGCCATTGAAAAGACCAAGAAGCAATTCAAGAAAAGTAACCAGATGCTTTGGAACGCCAAGATGCGTTTCGGCAAGACGCTGTCAGCCTTGCAGGTGGTGAAAGACATGGATTTCAGCCGTACTTTGATTCTTACCCATCGCCCCGTGGTGGATAGCGGCTGGTTCGAGGATTTCGGCAAGATATTCTATGACAGTCCCGACTTTGCGTATGGCTCAAAGAACAACGGTGACAGCCATGCCTCACTTGAAGTGAGAGCCAAACAGGGAAAATGCCGGTATGTGTATTTCGCTTCCATGCAGAACTTGCGAGGTTCTGAACTTGTGGGCGGCAACTTCGACAAGAACAATGAAGTGTTTGCCACCGCTTGGGATTGCATCATCGTGGACGAGGCGCACGAAGGGACACAGACGGAACTCGGCAAGGCTGTCATGCAGGAATTGACAAAAGCAAATACCAAAATATTGCGACTTTCCGGCACACCGTTTAATCTGTTGGATGACTTCAAGGAAGATGAGATTTACACCTGGGATTATGTGATGGAGCAACGGGCAAAGGCTTCATGGGATTTGACCCATTTCGGTGATCCGAATCCATACGCCTCTCTACCTACGATGAACATCTATACCTACGACCTTGGACGGTTACTCCATGAGTTCGTGGATGAAGATGTGGCCTTCAACTTCCGCGAGTTCTTCCGTGTAAACGAAAACGGGACCTTTGTTCATGAAAAGGATGTCCGTGCTTTCCTGAATCTCCTGACCGAAGAAGACAAGGAGAGTTGCTATCCGTTTGCCAACGAGGAATACCGTAACATTTTCCGTCATACGCTATGGATGTTGCCGGGTGTGAAAGAGGCTCGCGCCATGAGTGCTTTACTGCAATCACATCCTGTATTCCAGCATTTCAAAGTGGTGAATGTGGCAGGAGACGGTGACGAGGACGAAGAGAGCAAGGATGCGCTTGCTGCGGTGGAAGAAGCCATCGGCAAAGACCCTGATGCCACCCGTACCATTACCTTGTCTTGCGGACGATTGACCACGGGTGTCAGTGTCAAGGCGTGGACGGGTGTGTTCATGTTGTCTGGCTCTTATAATACAGCCGCATCAAGTTATATGCAAACCATCTTCCGTGTACAGACACCTGCCACCATCAATGGACGAGTCAAGGAACAGTGTTATGTGTTTGACTTTGCGCCGGACAGGACACTGAAAGTCATTGCCGAGACAGCAAAGATTTCTTCCAAGGCGGGAAAGACCAGCGGGAACGACCGCAAGATTATGGGTGAGTTCCTGAACTTCTGTCCGATTATCTCCATCGAAGGCTCCAAGATGAGCCAGTTCGATGTACCCAAGATGTTGGAACAGCTTAAACGTGTTTATGTGGAAAGGGTTGTCCGCAACGGTTTCGAGGACAGGAGCCTGTATAATGACGAGTTGATGAAGCTCAACGACTTGGAATTGCAGGAGTTTGACGACTTGAAAAAGATTATCGGCCAGACCAAGGCAATGCCAAAGACCAATCAGGTGGACATCAACAACCAAGGACTGACCGATGAGCAATACGAGGAACTTGAAGACCTTGAAAAGAAATCCAAGAAGAGAGGCAAGGACAAGCAACCTTTGACGGAAGAAGAGAAGAAGCGTCTTGAAGAATTGAAAAAGAAAAAGAACAACCGCGAGGCTGCCATTTCCATTCTTCGGGGTATCTCCATCCGTATGCCATTGCTTATCTACGGTGCAGAGTTACAAGATGAATCACAAGAGATAACCATTGACAACTTCGCTTCGCTCATCGACCCGCAGTCGTGGGAGGAGTTCATGCCCAAGGGCGTAACCAAACAGAAGTTCAACAGCATCAAGAAATACTATGACCCGGAAATATTCTGTGCGGCAGGCAAGCGCATTCGTGCCATGGCTCGTGCGGCGGACAAACTGAGCGTAGAGGAACGCATCGAGCGTATAACGGATATATTCAGCACATTCCGCAATCCCGACAAAGAAACGGTGCTTACGCCTTGGCGTGTCGTCAATATGCACCTTGGCGATTGTCTGGGTGGATATAACTTCTATGAAAAGGGGTATGAAACCACTTTGTCAGAGCCTCGTTTTATTGACCGTGGCGAAGTGACTACCAATGTGTTTGCCTCGGATTCCCGAATCCTTGAAATAAATTCAAAGTCCGGATTATACCCTCTCTATATGGCATACAGCATTTATCGTACAAGGCTCAAGGACTCCCTGTTTTCGGTGTCCAGCATTGAGGATGAACAGCGTATATGGGACAAGGTAGTGGCTGAAAACATCTTCGTCATCTGCAAGACTCCGATGGCAAAGAGTATCACCAAACGCACCCTTATAGGTTTCCGTAAAGCGAAGTTAAACACCCGATATTTCGAGGACTTAATCAATCAAATCAAAAACAAACCGGAACATTTTATCAAGCAGGTAGATAAATTCATTACGGACAGAACAGGAATAAAGAATATGAAAATCAATGCGATAGTGGGGAATCCGCCGTATCAGATAATAACAGAAAGGACAAGCGACACTCCTGTTTACAATTATTTTATGGATGTCTCATTTAGAATTTCAGACAAGGCTACTCTTATTACTCCTGCACGTTATCTGTTTGATGCAGGCAAGACACCCCATGATTGGAATCTTAAAATGCTTAACGATGAGCATTTTAAGGTAATATGGTATAAAGCAAAAAGTACAGATGTTTTCCCAAATGTTGATATAAAAGGAGGTGTTGCTGTTTGCTATCGTGACGCTAATTATTCTTTTGGCAAGATTGGCTCATTCACAGCATATCCAGAACTTAATGGTATTTACCGAAAGGTAGTCGCTAATAATGAGAATTTTACCCCTTTAAGCGACATTATATATCCGCAAAACAAATTTGATTTAAGCATTCTTTATAAAGAACATCCAGAATTAAAATCGAGAATTGGCAGCAATGGTAATGAACGCCGTTTAACTACTTCCATTTTTTTGCTTAGTGAAATATTCCATATACAAAAAATGCAGACCGAAGATATTGAAATTCTTGGTTTGATAAAGAATGTCAGAGAGATTAGATGGATAGATTCATCATTCATCGAAGACCATCCCTGCTTAGATAAATGGAAAATTATAGTTCCTAAAAGTAATGGAACTGGAGCTATAGGAGAAGTGCTATCAACTCCATTAATCGGTGAACCGTTAATCGGTTATACGCAATCCTTTATAGGGATTGGTGCATTTAGTGAACAAACAGAAGCTATGGCTGCTCTGAAATATGTCAAATCTAAATTTGCCAGAACATTGCTTGGAATATTGAAAGTTACACAAGATAATAGTAAAGAAACGTGGCGTTTTGTTCCGTTACAAAACTTTACCTCAAAATCCGACATTGATTGGAGTAAGAACATATCCGAAATAGATACTCAACTCTATGCAAAATACGAACTTTCAGAAGAAGAGATAGCTTTTATAGAATCAATGATAAAACCGATGTAAGATAAACTTGCCATTTATGGATATTCTGAAAAACCAATTAGACATTCACTATTTGAGGGTGAATGTCTAATTTATGCCGGCCTATTTTAGATTAAAATCTCTTAGACCTTGCGGAATAGCGGGAACGCCATATTTACCAAAGAAAGCAACATATCGTTGTCTCAATTGATGAATATAAGGCGCATTTAATTTATACATTGTTCTTTTTGCGTCACATTCAGCTTTTGTCTTAATAGAGAAGGCTACTTTAAAATTAATGTATGCAGGTATATTATATATATCTTCTGAAAATGGGAATGAAGGCAAAATGTGCGTACTTAATTCCTCATTATTAAATAATTTCCGTATATTTACTTTTTTGGATTCTTTAAAATTTAAATAGTCTTCTTCTCCTCTTTTATATGAATTATTCTTTCGTAAAAAAACATCAATTTCTCCTTTAGTAAAAACCAAGAAATCCAATTGGTCTCTCTTATGCACTTCACATTCGGGTGTTATTAAGATTCCATAGTTATCCTCATTAAATTTAAAAATATCTCCTGTCATAATTGGAGCATCTTCCATTATCTGCGAGTAATAGATTCGTCTATATAGTTTTGCAGTATTCTCTTCTACTCCAATTTCGTCACAGTCGTATGCATCAAGAGCTTCCCTTAACTTTTTGTTCTGAATCAATGATTCATTCAATATGTGATGAAAAACATCGATAATTTCTGATGTTGGTTCTCCTCCATCGTTTTTAATAGTATCTCTAATTTCTTTTATCCAATGAGGATTAGCTGCCTCTAATTCAAAGAAAATTCTTTGAGCTGACTGATTTATAGCATGACTCCAAATAAATGGGATCCTCATGTGCTTATTCTTTTCTTCAAAATCTTTAATTTCTCTTATTATAGTTCTAGTATCTTCATCAATAGCTTCAGGTGTTTTCTTCTTGAATTGAACCTTTTCATGATACCGCTCTTGTAACTTAGACTTAGTAACAGCACCTAATTCATTTTCAGAATATATATATATCAAGGAATAAATGTCTGCACTACTTAAAAGTTGTTCAGGCGTTCTGTCTGGGAATTCTACACCTTCTAATTCTTTAAGTTCATCTTCATCATTTTTAAAATTCCAATCTAAAATAATGGCTTTAAATGTTGAAGTCGCTTTTATTGTTGACTCTAAATCGTTTATATTGCATATAGGAATTACAGAGAAAGACGACCCTTCTCTGAGTTTGTTAAATAGTTTATTCTCAAAAGATTCTACTTCTAACACTTTGTTATCAGCAAAAACAACAATTCCATCCATATTTAAGCCTCCTCTTGTTTAAACTTAATTATAAAATTAGCACCAGGCAAAATTATATCGTTACTATTATTCAGTAGATAGATCTCTGAATTTATTCTATATAATAATTCCTTCACTATATATAAACCAAGCCCTCTACCATCTGCTTTCATAGAAACGAACTCATCAAATATAAATGGTGCAACATCTTCTCTAACCCCATTACCATTGTCTGCAATAATGAGAGTTCTTTCTGCTGGATTAATTTCAAAGAATAGTTTCTTGCTTTGTATTTTTGACTCGTTAAGCCAATATATAGAATTATCAATAAGGTTTATCAAGACTTGCAGAATTGCACCTTCATTTGTTGATATACTAAAATCCATTGATATGTTATCAATATTTGTTTCAATCTTATCGGTAAATTCATATCTAAAATATTTCACGACTTTCTTTATGCTTTCTAGTATGGAAACATCCTTAATGGCTTTGCGTTGTATCTTAAACAAGGGTTGAATGAGTTGCAAATCATCATATACTAGCATTAGATTCCCATCTAATTCATTCATAAAATCAACGAGGGAATCAACAGAGATTGAATCTGTTTTAAGGCTGTGAATCATTCCTTTGATGTTCTCTCGCATTAAAAGAAGTAATCGTAAAGTATCATGTGAAGATTTTTCGACAGCCATACCAAGGCCTGCAAGATCTTCAACTATGCGCATCCTTTCTTCTACAATAGCTAAATGTTTGTCATATGCAGAAACGAATTTTGTAGCTGCTGCAAGTGACTCTTTGTCGTTTACTTTACTTAATTTATTTTTCATTTCTTCAAAAGATGAGTTTAGCGTACTTCTGGTTTGGCTAAAATGTTTTTTTTGCTGCAACTCAACTTTGTACTTATCTATTTTTATTTCAGCATTAAAAATCTCTGTGGCAGCAGTCACAAGATTCCTGAAATCATCAAAAGCGCCATTAGAATTTACAATCCCCTGTCTATTTGAAGCATCTCTAAGTTGTGGATTATTTTCTTGACTAATATAAATAAATCCCGTCAAATCATTGTAACTAATAAACTGTCCCGCTTTAATGGTAGAGCGTTTCTTGTCTAAATCCAACCAATCAACTCCTTTTTCACCATATGGATAAACTCTAACTCCATCACGCAAGACATACACAAAATTATCTTTGATAAATTTTTTTAAATCGTCATTTAAAATAGTTCTGTCTGGTTTCTTGAGATCGAATGCATAAAATGTAAAACAGAAAGACCCACATTGAGGCTGATGCTCATATTTTTCTATCTCCTTAATACCTGTCAAACTATACCCTCTTTCAGAAAGCGCAGTACTATCTAGCAAATTAAAAGAACATTCTATTTTTCTTTGTGGAACTTTTGATGTATACTTAAAATTTATATTACAATCGTCATCGACAGCTCCAATCATTGTAAATTGAGATCGTTCAATCACATCATCAAAAGTCATTACTTCCTCTGATACATATGGCTTATTATCTACATACATTGAAATATTAAAATCTCGTTGTATATCAATTCCTAAAGATTTCGCATTTCTATCCAAAGGAGGAATTAATCGCTGAATATTTTTATAAAGATTTTTATAATCTGCTGAATTCCAATGTTCTCTTAAGTTATAGATGCGAATTACCGTCCCAGAATTATAATTCAATATTTCTGGCGGATTATTTACATACCATACATTTTTGACATCTTCGAGCAGTTTGTAAGATGTGTTTTGATTAAATAAGTTCGCATCTTCAGGATTATAATCAGAAAAATCCATTACAAGCTTTATCTCGTTTTCGTCTATTGCTTTAGTGTATAATTCTATTTTTTCTCCTAATTTGTGAATTGCAAATCGTCCAATTCCTTTTTCCCCCTGTATTACTCTACCACGAGTTGTTCTTGATTGCTTTTGTTGTTTTTTATTTAATTTATCTGGAGTTGCAGGACGCAACCATACATTCTTTATTGTTGAAAGTGTCATTCCACATCCAAAATCTCGAATTTCTATATACGCTTGTTCTTCTAATGGCAAATCATGGAAACCAATATTACTCATATTCCCAAATCTTACTTCTGCTGTAGGAGAATCTGCGTCGTAACAATTTTTTAAAAGTTCAATGACGGCAACTATCTTATCAGTAATCAGTTGGTCTCCTAATATATTCATAAGCCTTGCATACGGCTTAAAAGGCATACTGTTATGTTCTATTATGGCCATGATTATCTTTTTTGTGCAAATATGACAAACTCTTCTGAATAAATTTTTCTACTACTGCCTTTTATACTCGCAAATTTTCCATTTGTATCTCTATAAGGAGTCAGAATCTTATTGGAAATTTTACGTCTATCAACTTCTACATTCACAAAACCTTCTTTTAACAAACATTCTGTTAAATGTTTGGCATTATCTATCTTTATCCCCTTGTATTCAGTATTTCCAATCACAAAAAGACAAGCACCTCCAAAATTCAGCATTTCAGTCACTTTGTGGATGACTAATTGCATATCAATGTAATATTGTGCAACAGAACGCGCTTTTCTTTTATCTGTTGAATACATTTTAAACACTATTTCTTGACCTACATTGTTTAACTTATTCTTATTTTCAAAAAACTCATCTGAATGATACAAGCTACCAATAGTGCCTTCACGAAGCGACCTAAAATCATCAGTATATTCAAGCCAAAGCGTTGATAGTTGGTGTAAATCAGCATATTCATACGAGGTTACATACGGAGGGCTGGTTACTATCAAGTCAACAAATGGTTTTTCAATATTTATATTTAAGATATTAGCTCTTCTTATATCTGCGTCACCATATTTTTCGTTAATATTTTCCAAATTGGCTCTTCGCATCATATTTACCTGATGTATATATGAAGAAAGTACATCTTTGGGTTGCTTCTTAGGATCGATTTGAGGCTTAATTGATTTTGTTAGCCATCGTGAGCAAGACTTTAGTATGTTAGAAAAAGCGCACAGAAAAAAATTACGATAGACACCCTCGTCTGTAGCCCAATATATTGCAGACCTTAGTTTAAATAGTTCATCAATGTGCTCTTCATCAAACCAATAACGTATTCGCTCGTTAGAATATACGCTATTACTTTTATCTACACTGCTTGTTTTATACACAGCAATTATTCGGTCAAAAATATCCTTTAATTGTTCATCTTGGTACACATTGCTTTTGGTTTCTGCTATCAATGTTGCTACAGGATTTATATCACATCCCCAAAAATGCTTACCGTTTCTTACTGTTTCAAATGCGACCGTGCCGCAGCCACAAAAAATGTCTGCTACGGTTTTAACTGATATATTATTATCTTCGGCTTTCCGAATCGCTTTTGTCGTTATAAATGCAGGAAATTTAGCGGGATATGCATGTATGCTGTGCATATGCCTTTCTTGTTCCGCAGGCATATTCCACTCTTCTTTGATACTAATTGTGTCAAAGTCTATAGAGTGATAATTTTCAAGTGTTACATTCATTCTTGCTTTTGCTATTATGTACAATACACCTAATTTATGGACAAAGGTATAAAATAATCCCCAATTAATCAAATCTATAGAGAATCATTTGCTTATAATAGGTAAATTGGGGTCAAAATAGAACCATTCAGTTTCCCTCTCTCGCCTATGATGGTGATACTTTTTTGTTGCCTTTCGCTCCACATGACAATTCTTATAAAGTTACTGGCAAATTTGAGGAGTATTTACCAATGTGATTTACGCAGCCAAAGAAGTTAGCCTATCTAATGCTATTTGTGCCATCGCTTGATTTTATTTACGATGGCTAAATGGTGGTACTAAAATGGTACTAAATTGCAAAATTATCCTTTTATGTATGCTATAAAACATTGTGAATCAGTTTATTATAAAATCATATATCTTGTCGCCCACTATTTCAGTTCCACACGGCGAATGATCGAGGCAGGCGGAATCGACATTGTCGGGCACATGGACAAGATATACATGAACGGGCACAAATGCGAAGGCTTCGACCTGCAAGCGGACTGGTATCAAAAACCATTCAACGACTGTCTGCACCTGATCGCCGAAAAGGGACTGATGGTCGAAGTCAACACGAAAAACCTCGTGAAGAAACAGGAGGTCTACCCGCATACCGACTATCTGCACCGCTTACGTGAGCTGGATATTCCGGTGATGGTAAACTCAGACTGCCACTATCCCGACCTGGTGAACGACGGACGTGCGGAAGCATTCGAACTGCTGAAAAAGGCCGGGTTCAAATCCACCCGCGAACTGATCGGCGGACAGTGGCAGGATGTGGCGATCTGACGCATTTGTAACGCTATTGTAATACGTATTTCATTTCATCGAAATACAGAAATACGTCCTTTGCAGAAATAAATTATATTTGTAATAAAAAAGAGACAAAGATTATGGATATGCCGAAGATTCTTGTAGTGGACGATGAAGAGGATTTATGCGAAATCCTCAAGTTCAATCTTGAGATAGAAGGGTATGAAGTAGACACGGCTTTCAGTGCCGAGGAAGCGTTGAAGATGGATATAGCCTCCTACCAACTGCTGCTTTTAGATGTCATGATGGGTGAAATATCCGGATTCAAGATGGCCAGCATCCTCAAGAAAGAAGAAAAGACGGCCGATATCCCCATCATCTTCCTGACAGCCAAGGACACTGAAAACGATATGCTGACAGGCTTCAACTTGGGAGCCGACGACTACATATCCAAGCCTTTCTCCATCCGTCAGGTGGTGGCACGCGTGAAAGCCGTGCTGCGCCGCACATCAGACAAGGAGAAAGTGCCGGAAAACGAATGCCTCAAATATGAAACTCTCTCACTCGACACGAAGCGCATAAAAGCCTCCGTCGACGGACAGGAAGTCCCGCTCACCAAAAAGGAATTCGAGATACTGAAACTCCTTCTTGAAAACAAAGGAAACGTCTTCTCGCGCGAGGAGATCCTTTCCCGGATATGGAAAGACGAAGTATATGTGCTCGACCGCACCATCGATGTAAACATCACCCGCCTGCGCAAAAAGATCGGGCCATACGGCAAAAACATCGTGACGCGGCTCGGCTTCGGATACTGCTTTGAAAATTAAAAATTGAGAATTAAAAATTAAAAAATAAACGAACGGGCACTTATTCTTACATTCCAAGATGATTTCTTACTTCTTAATTTTTAATTTTTACTTCTTACTTCTTAATTCTTAATTTACCCCATGGTCAAGATAGAATCAACGACAAACAGCAGAATACCTTTCAGCCAGCGACTTTTCTGGTCGATATTCGCCATGTTCCTGGGGTTCACAGCTTGCTTCCTGTTGTTCCAGTATCAGCGGGAACGGGAGTTTGCCCAAGAGAAGTTGAACAACGTGTTGGGGAATTACAACTACCAGTTGTTCCGCCGCACGCAACAGACTGAGGATATCAACCAGGTGGTTCACCAGTTTATCGACGACATCCCCCAAAAGGATCTTCGCGTGACCATTATCGATCCGGCAGGGAAAGTGTTGTTCGACAATAGCGGTGCCGAGGAATTCAACAACCATAACGACCGCAGCGAGGTACGCAAGGCACGCCTCTACAATGAAGGGTTCGCCATCCGTTCGTCCAACTCGACCGGCAAGCGCTATTTCTACACGGCGACGAATATCGGCGGGTATATCTACCGCTCCGCCCTCCCCTGGGACCCTTACACACAGCGCGTACTGACGATCGACAAGGATTTCATCTATTTTATGGCGTTGATGACGCTGATATTTTTCTTCGTCCTCTCCCGCTTCACGTTCAGCATCGGGCGGACGATCTCGAAGCTGCGCGACTTCGCCCTGAACGTGGAGAAAGACCGCATACCGGAGAACGAATATGTCTTTCCCAACGACGAGCTTGGAGACATATCGAAGAATATCGTCGGGCTTTACCACCGCCAGCAGAAGGCCAAGGACGAGCTTTCGATGGAACGCGAGAAGCTAATCAAGCATTTCCAGTACGCAAAAGAAGGTTTCGCCATGTTCACACCGGAAGGCAGGGAGATATTGTCCAACATCTTGTTCGTACAGTTCGCGAACCTGATTTCCGACATGCAGATACGACAGTCGGAAGACGCGGTCGACATTCCGGAACTGGAACCGATCCATCTGTTCCTCTCCAAAAACATCCCGAACACGAACCGCAAGCGGAAAGTGTTGCGCGAATCGGTCACGGTGGACAAGAACGGAAAGATTTTCCTGATCGAATGCATTCTGTTCCTCGACAACAGCTATGAGATATCTATCAACGACATCTCCCGCCAGGAAGAAGAGAGCCGGATGAAACGGCAGCTGACGCAGAACGTGGCGCACGAGCTGAAAACTCCTGTCAGCAGTATCCAGGGTTATCTCGAAACGATCATCAGCAATCCGCAGCTGCCGGACGACAAACGCCAGTTCTTCCTCGAACGCTGCTACTCGCAAAGCACGAGGCTGACGGGGTTGCTGCGCGACATTTCGGTATTGAACCGGCTGGACGAGGCTTCCGAAATGTTCGAGCTGTCGGAAGTGAACATCCAAAAATTGGTCGGCGAGATCGAGAAGGAATGTTCGATGGAGATGGAAGAAAAGAAGATCACGACAGAGGTCGCTCTTCCGGGCAACCCTACGATCTATGGCAATTATTCGCTGCTCTACTCGATCTTCCGCAACCTCTACGACAACGCGATCGCGTATGCGGGCGAAGGCATCCATCTCACGGTGAGTTGCTACAAGGAGGACCCGAAATTCTACTACTTCAGTTTCTCGGACAATGGCGTCGGCGTCTCGGAAGAACACGTGAACCGCATTTTCGAACGCTTCTACCGCGTCGACAAGGGCCGCAGCCGCAAGGTGGGCGGGACCGGTCTAGGACTCTCCATCGTCAAGAACGGCGTAAACTTCCACAAAGGACAGATCTCAGCCAAGAGCGGACTGTGCAAAGGAATGACGTTCTTCTTCACACTCAAGAAAAAGATTTGATTCTGTGACTTTTCTCTTGAAAGAAAAGTCACTACTCCTTCACGCTATCTGTATTTGTTCTATTCTGCCCAATAAGACACAAAAATTATACCACAACGCATAATCAATTGGATAACAGAACAATAATCAAGCAACAACCAACACCTTCTGTCCAAATTTTAGACAGGAGTGTCCTATATTTTGACAGTTTCGCGTCGCCTTCCTCCCGGCAATTCCAACATTTTTCAATATCTGTTGAAAATTAAAGGATAAAATAATTGTTTCCTGCCCAATTTAAGGTATATTTGTCAGCGATGTGATGCCCGATAATAAAGATACGGAAAAAAATATCCCGGCGGGGGTCCCGACAGCACAAAAACAAAGAAAAACACGTTGGCGGGACCCCCGACAGCATGAAAACAAAGAAAAACACGTTGGCGGGACTCCCGACAGCACAAAAACAAAGAAAAACACGTTGGCGGGACTCCCGACAGCATGAAAACAAAGAAAAACACGTTGGCGGGGCTCCCGACAGCATGAAAACAGAAGAATAATATTTAAACGATGTACCATGTCTGAAATTAAAGGTTTTGATTTATCCCGTCTTACCCAAGACGAAAATTTTGGCTTCCACAGTTTCGCGATCGTGGAGTTTGAGAAATGCAAAGACTCCAAAATCACAGAGTTCGTAAACAACTACAAAGTTAAATACAACGTATTTGACGGTTCCATGAAAGTCAGCGGCGGCGAAAACGTCCTCTCCTATGATGTCACCCGCCTCGACAAGGTCCGTGACGATGCCTACAGAGGATTAAAACGCCAGAACAATGTCGCGATGAATGATTTCGATCCGGTGATCGCCGAGATCGCCCGCCAAATCGATATCATCCTGCGCCGCAACGGCGATCCCTGCTCACTGCCTTACCTGGCTGAAAACAGTGCTGTGATAAACCTGATCCAGGATTTGGAAGAATTTGACAACCACTCGGAAGAAGAAGAACGCCCCGGCGAACTGTCCGATCCGACCAACTCGCCGTTGGACGGTGTTTCGCTGGAAGACGTCACGAACCGTCTCCAGATGGCCGGCCTCGAAAGATGGGTGATGCGATTGAAGGAAGCGAATGAGAAATTCATCTCCTTCTTCACCAACCGCAACAGCCAGCAGGCTACCATCGTCACCGGCGCGACCAAAGCGGCCCGCCAGGAAACCGATGCCGCCTACCGCGCTGTCGTCAAACGCCTCAACGCGCTGGCCGAAGTGAACGGTGAGACGGACTATCTGGAGATCATCAATAACATCAACCGTCTCATCGACCGCCAGAAAGCCATCCTCGCCACCCGCAAAACCATCAACGCCAAAAGAGCCACCCAAAAGCCGGAAGGCGGCGGCAAGCCGGGGGAGGAAAGACCGGGGGAACTGTAAACAATTGTCAATTGTTTTTCACGCTTTCTACCGGATTTGCATTCGCCGCCTTCCAACTTTGGAAGAATACCGCCAGGAAGGAGATCAGGAGGCAGAAAAGACCAGCAACGATGAAAATCAGCGGGCTAAGCGCGATCCGGTAGCTATAGTCCGCCAGCCATTGCTTCATGAAATACCAGCTCAACGGTGTCGCGATCACGAACGCAATCCCGACATATGTCAGGAACGTACCGACGAGGCGCACCAGGATTCCCCGGTTGTCCGAACCGAACACCTTGCGGATCGCTACCTCCTGCGAACGTTGCAGGATGAAATAGGTAGACATCGCAAGCAAACCCAACAGCGAGATCAGGATCGCAATGCAGGCGAAGATCACCACGATCTTGGCCAGACGAATCTGCGATTCGAAATGCGTACGGATGCCCTGGTCGATAAACTGTCCCTCGAAAGGAACACCCGACACCTCCTCGAAGACTTTGCGCACGGACTCGTATGCCTCGACGGGATCACCATGCACCTCGATCACGTAGCTCCACGGCCACCAGCCTGATTCCATATTCCGGAAACGGAACATTACCGGCGAATTTTCCTGCGTAATGTCCCTCAACTGGAAATCACGGATCACCCCTAAGACGGGTGTCGCATCTTCGCCCCACCTGAAAGAAGGGGCATCTTCCGACAATTCCATCTGTTTAAAAGCCAGCTCGTTCAAATACCACCCCCCATCGGCGTTGGCCACCCGGTTGTCCGACTTGATCTCGAAACCGAAAATGCGGAAAGCGGCGCTGTCGACCTGTATCTGCTGGAAGCTGAGCGATTTGTCCTCGTAAGTTCCACTCATATTGTTCGTCCCGCTCGAAGGTGTTCCGTTACTGTGGCCGACAGCCTTGACCATCGGAAGCTGGCGCAACATATCTTCCGCCCGTTCCATCTCGCTTTTGGAACGGAAAATGTTATCCGATTCGATTATGTTCGTCGTGTTGTAGCCCAACGGCGCGTGGATCAGATGGTCGATCTGGAGATACATCGTCAGCGAAGCGGCGATCATAGCGATCGTGATCACATTCTGGAACGTGATGAAGACCTTGCTGAACACCATCTTCGTCTGCCGGCGGAACGTCCCGCGTACCACGTCGATCGGTTTGGCCGATGAGATCATCAATGCCGGAAGCACCCCCGACAAGGCTCCCGTCAACACGATAAACAGGAGGATCGCCCCTATCCAAAGCGGTGTCGCCAGCACATCGAACGTCAAGCGCACCTGCAACAAGTCATTGGCATACGGCAGTGCCGCCTTGGCAAACATCAGCCCGATGGCAAACGAAACGACTGTCAGGAAAGTAGCCTCCAACATCAACCGCAGGAACAGTTCCACACGCGAAGACCCCAAGAGGCGGCGTGTCGCCATCTCCTTCGCCCGCTGGCCGGCCTGTGCCACCGTCAGGTTTATATAGTTGATGATCGCGAAAATCAGGATCAGAATGCCGACGGACATCAAGACCAACGAAAAGCGTCTGTCGCCCTGCTCCAAGCTGTGCGCCTCCGTATTCCCGAAATAAATGTCCGAAAGCGGGACGACGCGTACCTCCTTCACGAAATCATACCGGTAAATCCAATACCGCTCTTTGAAAAAGCTCTGTATCTCGTCCGTCCTCCCCTTCAAGTCCGTTCCCGGCTTCAGCAACAGGAACGAGACACAGGAGCCGGCATTACCCGGATTCGTCTTCGACAATGACGGGTTGAACTCCTCCATCCGCTCGATACGCACCAACAGGTCCGCATTCGGAATCACCGAACGGTTGATGTCTTCCATGACACCGGTAACCATGACACTCGTCGAGTCGCTGATGCGCAAGCTCTTCCCGATCGGATCGTCATTGCCGAACACCTTACGGGCAAAACTTTCCGAAACGACCGCGCCGTAAGGATCTTCCAACAGCCGGCTGCAGTCGCCATCGAGCAGCTTGAACGAAAAAATGTCGAAGAACGTCGAATCGGCAAATATAACGCCGGCCTTCAGCTTCTTGTCGCCATAAAAGACCTGCATGCCCTCCCCCTGGTCCGTGATGACCGGACAGACCTTCTCGATCTCCGGATACCGCTCTTCCAGCCAATAGGAAACCGGGACGGCCGATTCCAGGAAATCTTCATTGCCGACGGCGACGATTCGGTCGTAATTCGCCTGCTGTTTGTCGATATTCAATTCCCGTTCCACATACACCGCAATCAGGATCACGAACATCAGCGAAACAGACAGCCCGAAGACGTCGATCGCCGTGTACCCCTTGTTCCGGCTCAGGAATTTCAGAAAAGATTTTATATTCAACAGATTATTCATAGTGTATTCCATTTATAATTCATAACCCCAAACTCATATCTCACAAAGAACATATCCGACTTTCCCAAGCCGGATATGATCACAAAACAATTAGAATGTGTCTATGTTCTATTTTACAAAAATTAAATGAATTCGTTTACGGACGACACGATACTTCCGTCGAACAGGTTGATCACCCGGTGGGCGAAGCTCGCATCGTGTTTGGAGTGTGTCACCATAACAATGGTGGTTCCTTCTTTGTTCAGTTCGGTCAAGAGCTGCATCACTTCGGCTCCGTTTTTGGAGTCCAGGTTACCGGTCGGCTCATCGGCGAGGATGATTTTCGGATTCGAAACAACGGCACGGGCGATGGCGACACGCTGCTGCTGACCTCCGGAAAGCTGCTGTGGGAAGTGGTTGGCTCGGTGGCTGATGTTCATGCGCTTCAAGATGTCATTGACCATCTGCTTGCGCTCGCTTGCCTTCACTTTGAGATAGGTAAGCGGCAACTCCACGTTTTCAAAGACATTCAGTTCGTCGATCAGATTGAAACTCTGGAACACGAAACCGATATTTCCTTTACGCACCTGCGTACGTTCTTTTTCTTTCAAGTGTCCGACTTCCCTGTCCGCCAGGTAATAGTTGCCCGATGTCGGGTTGTCCAACAGGCCCAGGATATTCAGCAAGGTGGACTTGCCACAGCCGGAAGGGCCCATGATTGCCACAAACTCACCATCCTTCACTTCCATCGACACGCCGTTCAACGCGATCGTTTCCACCTCTTCCGTACGGAAAAACTTACTTAATCCTTCAATTTTAATCATGACTGTATCTGTTTTTTTATTATTGCTTCTTCTTGCCTATCTATAGGCAAACAGCGTGCCAAAGCACATAAACCATTTATTTACAACCCTATAATAATTTCAATATTTTCCGCGAGTGTCTAATTTTTGGACAGTGGTGTAAAGATATTAGACACTCGCCGGGAAAACGAGATCCCGGATTATTCCGATTTCAAGCTATCGACCGGATCTTCGTTCGCGACATCCCAGATGCGGTACACGATACATATCAAGACCACCAGGCAGACAAACAATGCCCCTGCCAAGAAGATCCACGCACTAAGAGGTATCTTTTCCACAAACTGCTGCTGCCAGTGTTCCGCGACAAAATAAGATATGCCGCATCCTAATAAAATCGCAGGGAGGGCGATACGAAGGACGTCTTTCAAGAATATCCGTAGAATATCCTTCATCGTAGCCCCGTTCACTTTGCGGATGGCCAATTCCTTGCGGCGTCGGTTCACTTCGTCGTTCGTATAGCCGATCAATCCGATCAGGGAGATTATCAGCGTTATTAATCCCCCGATCATCACTTCGTCGCGGAACTTCCGGGAACTGCTGTACAGGTCGACCATCTGAACGGAATAAACCGTCAGTTTCGGCTCTTGGTCCGGCATCAGCTCTTTCAATCTCTCATTTACTTTTCCGACTGCATCAGGAGTCATCCGGTGGAATTTCACCAACAAATGGGCAGAAGGACGTTGACGGTAGAACAAGACGGAAGGACGTGCATCCATATCGATGAGCGAACCCATGATATAATTCTCATATACCCCGCAAATCGTATAATACTTCGAGCCATACCGATCATGTTCCGATATATAAATGGATTTACCGACTGCACCGTCCGGCCAGTCCACGAATTCTTTCATCTTCTCCACAAAAGCACGGTTCACCATCACTTCGTCCGAAACTGGGATATTCTCGGTGAACGAGCGGCCTTCTATCACCGGTATTTCCATTAAGTCAAGGAATCCGTTGCTCACCCAATACTGGTCTGCAATATTAAAAAGTTCCTTTTCCGACTCCGGTAAAGCGATATTATTGCCCGACATCGACCCAAAAGGCAACGAATAGGAAGTCGACACCGCTTCTACTTCCGGCAGGCGTATCACTTCATCCAGCACCTTATAACGAGTCGTGGAATCGATCGCCGAAATACTGCAATAGGCCAGCCGGTCATACGAATAACCCGGATCACTGTTCACCATATACGCATGTTGTCTGCCGACAATCAATAACAGGGTCACCAGCAAACCCGCTGCAATAAACTGGAGGAAAAGCAGACAGAGTTTCCAGACACGGCGACTTTCACGGAAATTACGGAACGCGGCAGCCACCGGAATACGGGCGAACAAACAGCCTGGAACCAAGCCGGTCACCAGAAACACAATCACGCAAACCCCCAGTAGTACCAAAGCCCCTTTGGATAATAACAACGTTTCGACCGAAACATCCAATAAATCATAAATGATATCCCGACAAAGAAAAATCAGGAAAATACTCACCATGATCGAACAGACCATGTGTACCAGCGTTTCCGACAAAACCATGCTATGGATATTCGTTTCCGAAGCCCCGTACGACTTATGCACGGCTACTTCTTTCGTCCGGTTGACGATCGAAGAAATGGTAATGAGAATATAGTTCATGATAGCCGTGAACAAAAGGGCAAAGGCCAGAATCCCCAACATCATAACCATGTTTTTTACCTCTCCCGCTTTGCTATGCAAGTCGAGCAAGGGCCTAAGCGTATAAGTCAGTTCGTAGCCCGACTTTCTCAAAGCTTCCTGATCGTGGTGCCGGAGCGTCATATCATGAATAGCCGGAGTCAGGCTATCAGGCGTGACTCCCGGTGACAGACGCACATAACCGGCATAACGGTCGTTACCCAACCAGTTGTTCAAACTCTCCGGATCCATGCCGGACATGGCAACCAACATATCGTAACGCAAGCTGGCATTCTGGGGCAGATCCTCGAATACACCTCCGATCGTCACCTCCAAACCGGGATTCTCATCGGGGATGATCGTCAAGCCTTCCACTTTTTCGATACCTCCCATCTTTTCCGCCAACGAACGGGATATCATAGCATACCACGGTTTGGCCAACACCACTTTCGGATTACCGGACAGGATCGGCACAGGGAAGATATCGAACACATTACTGTCGGCCATCATGATATAACGGGCGGAATAACGTTGTTTGTCAGGTGTCGTGAACAGGGTATTATCTCCACCGATATAGGTAAGCCGGGTAGCGTCTTCCACGCCCGGAATCTCACTCCGCATAGCGGGAGCTACAGCACCGCTTACCTGATAATAGTCTTCCTCTTTCCCGTTCATGCTATAATTCTCATAGATCCGGTAAATCCGGTCTGCATCCGGATAGAAGGTATCGTAAGATTGTTCAAAATAGATCTTCGCAATCATGACCAACGCAACAGACAACCCCACACTCAGCGAGATGATCTTCATTACATTATGACGTCCTTTTTTGAACAATGAGCGTATGGCAATATTCAAGTTTCTCATATCTATCGTGTTTATCTGCTTTTCCTACTATCGTTACTCTGATTTCAAACTATCAACCGGATTAGAATTCGAAACGGCCCATGCACGGTACAGGACACAAGCAATGATCAAAACATAGACCATCATCGCTCCGGCCAGGAAGATGAAAAATCCGATGGGCGCCTTTTCCGTAAATTTCTCCAACCATCCCGTACCGGAATAATAAGCGACAGTCATACCGATCACGATAGCGGGAATCGCAATATAGGAAATGTCTTTCGAAATCATCTTCAAGATACTCCATGCCGTCGCCCCGTTCACCTTACGGATCGCAATTTCGCGTCCACGACGGTTCGTTTCGTCACTGGTATATCCCAGCAGACCGATCAATGCAATAATCAAGGTCACGATTCCCCCGATCATAACCGAGTCGCGGAACGTGCGGGAATCCTTATACAGGTCTATCATATCCATATAATAAGCCGTCACCGTAACATTTCGGTCGGGCATTACATCTTCCAGCACCTTTTGTGCCTTTTTTATATTCTCCGGTGACATCTCATGGAATTTGATCAGGATCATCGGTGCATATCTATCATAGAACAGGGCGGTCGGACGTGTATCCGGATTACCGGTACTGCCAATACAAACATCTTCATACACACCGCAGATGGTAAACGGTTCTCCATTCTGGCTATGTTCCGTAATTATAACGTTCTTGCCAATCGCACTCCCGGTCCAACCAGCCACCTGTTCCATCTTTTCGACAAAAGAACGGCTGACCATCACTTTGTTCGAAGCCGAACCGTTAGAACGGAACACCTCTCCTTCAATAACCGGAATCTCCATCAAGGAAAAGAAATCATCTTTCACCCAGTACATATCGGCAATATTAAACAGTTCGCGGTCATCTCCAGGAAGTGAAACATTATTTCCCGACATCCCTGAAATCGGCAGGTCATAGCAGGCAGAAACTTTGTCAACTTCGGGTATCTTGCGCAATTCCTCGATTGCCGTATTACGGACGGATTCTTCCACACCCTGTGTCGAGCAATAAGCCAACTTCTCATAGGCATATCCGGGATCGACATTTACCATATAGTCATACTGCTTATTGATAACCGACAATAATGCCACCAGATAGGCTGTTGCCAAAAACTGTATGAACAGCAGGCAAAGTTTCCAGTATCTGCGGGATTCTTTAAAATTACGGAATGCGGCAGCCACCGGAATACGCAGGAACATATAGGTCGGGATCAAACCGGTAATGAAAAAGATCACGATGCAGACTCCTATCAGTATCACAATAGTCTGTGTCGAGAACAATGCTCCCAACGTTGCCCCTAACAATTCTTCCGTTTTCGTACGGAACAGAACGATCAGAAAAGCGGCAAGCAACAAAGAAATCAGCATATGCAAACACGTCTCCGACATGATCATACCGAACAGGTTCTTATCTGAAGCCCCATAACATTTATGAACAGCCACCTCTTTGGTTCGGTTGATCAACGTGGAAATCACGATAAGCACATAATTCATCGCAGCCGTAAAGATGAGCACAAAAGCCAGAAAGCCCAACAGGGAATTCATGCTCTTCACCTCATCACTGTTACTGTGCATGTCCATCAACGGAACCAGGCTATAAGTCAAATCAATTCCCGCTTTTTTCACCTCTTCCAGATCGCAATGCCGTCCTTGCATCTCACGAATGGCAGTCGTCAGGCTTTCCGGATCAGTGCCGGGATAAAGTTTTACATATCCCAGATAACGGTCATTCCCCAGCCAATTTTCACGACTCCACTTGCTCATACCTTCCAAAGATGCAACAATCTCAAAACGCAAGTGGGAATTTTCAGGTACATCTTCAAACACACCTCCTATCGTATAGGTTTGTCCTGGACTGGATTCAAATTCAAATTCCTTGTTCACTGCCTGTTCTGCACCTCCCAACAGTTTGGCAATGCGATTCGAGATCATCACATATCCCGGACGGGACAAAGTCTCTTTCGGATCACCGATCAGGATAGGACGCGGCAACAGATCGAAAACATTCGTATCGCCCATCACGACATAACGGGCGGAATAACGGTTTCCATCCTGTGTCTTGAACAACTCCTTGTCACCCCCGATATAGGTCAAACGAGTTGCTTTTTCAACCTCCGGTATCTCGACTTGCATAGCTGTAGCCACGCCTCCGCTCACCTGCCCGTAGGACTTATATTCACCATCCCGGATGATGTTTTCGTGCAACCGATAAATACGGTCGCTATCCGGATAAAACTTATCAAACGAACGTTCAAAACACACTTTCGATATCAGGACAAGTCCCATCGCCAGTCCGACTCCCAGAGATAAAATCTTTATCCCATTACTTCTTCCTTTCTTAAAAAGCGAACGTAATGCTATGTTCAAGTTTTTCATATCGCGTATTTATTATATTCCGTCCATTAAAATTCAAAAAGCGTGCCAAAAGAGTCAATAAACTAAAATACAAATAGATAAAAGCACGATCATTTTTTTTAAGTGTCCAATTATTTGACAATGGTGTACAATAATTAGACACTCCTGATGGGTAAAACATCGAAACTAGTTCACGGAAATGCAATTGACGTCCCACAAGGATATTTCATATATTTTGTACTTTTGCAAACATGAAACGGAATATACTCGCTCTTTATCTGATCAAACTATCCAAATGGTTCACATTGGTTATGCCTATCATCGTGCTTTTTTACGAAAAACACGGATTAGGATTGCAGGATGTGTTTATCCTGAAGAGTGTCTATTCGATAGCAGCCGTTGCCTTGGAGATCCCTTCAGGCTATCTGGCTGATGTTTGGGGACGCCGCAAATGTCTGATATTAGGATGTATCCTTTTCTTCTTCGGATATCTATGCTATTCGTTCACCTCGACATTCACGGCTTTTCTTTTCGCTGAAATCTTGTTGGGGACAGGACAGACATTGGTAAATGGTGCAGATTCCGCTCTGTTATACGATACTACCGCCCAATACAAGAAAGAAAATTTATACTTACGATATGAAGGACGGATCACGATGATCGGCAACTTCGCTGAAGCGCTGGCAGGTATCTTTGGTGGTTTATTGGCGACTTATTCCCTTCGTCTTCCTTTTTATGCGCAGGCTGTGATTGCATTTACAGGTATTCCGGCAGCATTCATGCTTAAGGAGGTCAACCGTTCCAATAAAATACAGAATCCGGTAAACGAGATTGTCCGGATCATCAGATATTCGCTGATAACGAACAAGCAACTTTGCTACAATATCATGTATTCAGGTATAATCGGGGCAGCGACTCTCACGATGGCTTGGTTCGTACAACCGGTTTTAATGTATCTGAAAACTCCCGTTTCCTGGTATGGCGTTATTTGGACGGTACTGAATCTGACAGTTGGCTTCGCCGCTCTCTGGTCCGACCGGGTGGACAACTACTTCGGTCCGCGTAAGATGGGAATCCTGATCCTCGTTTTTATAGTCGGCGGATATGTCTCCCTGGCTTTCAACCTTACGTACGCCGGCCTTGCCATCTTGTTCGTCTTTTATATCTTCCGCGGTTTTGCCACCCCCATCCTCAAAGGATACATCAACCAAATGACTTTTTCCGACATGAGGGCGACAGTGCTTTCCATCCGCAACTTCATAATCCGCCTGATGTTCGCCGCTATCGCCCCCTTTATCGGTTGGCTGAATGACATGTATTCGCTCCAGGTTGCCCTACTCGTCTCAGCAGGGATCATATTGCTGCCGGGAGGGATATTTCTGGGGCTTCAGTTTAGAAAAGAAACAAGTTAAAAAGGGACATTGCACAAATTGCTGATCTTATCTACATTCTTGATATAGGAATTATGCTCCCACAGGCGTCCGGCACAATATTGATCGAAAGTATCCTGCAATGATTTCTCATCATCAAGGCTATTCACCAGTTCCGGTATCAAGATCTCGGCAAAAACAAAAATGCCTTTTTCCGGTACAAGGACAAGATTGCTCTTGGGTTGTATAGACATTGATTTTTCAAGCATATCGAGTGGGACAATGCGGTAACGCTTTTCACCTTCCTTATCCGAAATCAATAACAGATAATCAGTACTACGAGCCGGAGAAATAAATAGTATATCATCAATCGAACCGGCAAAAGCAAAAAGCATATTCGGTTGTGACATTCCCTTTTTCAGATTGGACAGGCCTACTTCGCCATTCTTAAAAACCGTAACCAGCAAATCTTCCTTGTCTTCCGGGTTATAAGAGAAAATAACACTTCCCCCTTCTCCTCCCCACTTTCCGATCTTGGGACTTACGGAATAGGCTATTTTGCCATTTTTAAACAAGGAGACAAAGACATGGTTGGGCGTGTATCCCAGGTCATGCTTCTTTTGCAAAGGATTGCAACGCAGAGCTGATGTCCGGATTCCTAAATTAATTTGAGTGTTTGCATTTTTAATGCGCAAAGCCTTTTCCTGGACATTTTCTTCGTTTACGGACAAAACCGGAGCAACCGCTTCCACCTCTTGAACCGCTGTCATTTCAGGGACTACAGAACGTTTATCAAAAATATATTCATTCCGTTCTGCACTAAAATACGCAGGAAACTCCGGCATCTTAGGAACAGAATCCAGCTTTTGCCGATGGCGCAACTTGACAAAATCCGCCACGTTGCCAACCGGTTTGATCAGATTGGAACTGGCAGAACGCGTATATACTTCACCTTTCACCTCTACCACTTCATTGATTGGCGCCACTCGAAACGCCAAAACCAGACGTCCGTCTTCATATTCATACAAACGGCAACGTATATACGCCTGATAACGATCCCGATCTTCTTTTTTACCTAATAGCCTGATCACATTTTGATTGACAGAACGAAGGTAAACATCGCTGTCATTATGAGCAAACCTTAACTCCTGGTCCAATCCGGTCAGATATCCCTTATCATTGACTCCGATATAAAGTGTTCCCCCTTCCGTATTCATGAACGATGCAATCACACGAGCCAGGACAAGGCTCTGCTCCTCTGTCGCGTTTTTGTCGGCATGGATAAATGCAGATGTCTTAAATTCTTTTTCTACTCCTTCATGGCCGAAAAATACGGGTATGTACACTCTAGTTTTTTTCTCCCAGACTTTACAACCAAGCAAAACATTAATATTCTCGCAAATCAGTTCCTGCAGGTCATCATCCTTTTCTTTCAGATAGGACATGATATTAAAATAGCGTGCCAACTCAGCTACCGTACGGTTTTTATTTTGCATAAACGATTGCAAATCGGACTGGACGGAAGTCAGGGGACGGGAGTCGAACCAAGTCTGTAATACTCGTATAACCTGTTTGTTATTACGCAAACGCAAGCTGTACCGGTCCATATCTAACGCTTCCATACGATCCGACAATCCCTTAAAAGTTTGCCGGCATTCAACTCCCTCTCTGTTTTTCAATAATTCGGAGTCCAGTGAATTAACCAAATAGATATAGTCGGAACAAAGCCCGTAATAATCAGCCAATTCTTTGTTTCCCACAAAACGGCACAAAAATATCAGGACATTATAAGCATTGAAGCATCCACATATATCTTCGCTGTCGCCTATCAACGAATCTACACAATAAATGAGTTCCTTCAACTGGCTCACCGTTATCCTATCCGACTCGTCATATAAATCGGGAGTTACTGTTTTACTTTCACTTTCAGGCATCTCATCAGTCTGAGCCGATTCATCAAGAGCACTCTCCGGAACTTCAAGATTTAGGCTTTGGAAAGCGACGAAGAAAGGATTGTTTTTTTCTTTCAAACGTTGCAACTCTTCCTTGTCTTTATTGACTTTCAGCACTTCTTTCGTCATGAAGAAAAAGAAACTGCGCAAATTTTCCAATACATTATTATAAAAACCTTTTTCGTCTGGAAATGGGATATGGGACAGCACTTTGATCGTATTTTTCAATTTGTCCGCCGATAAACCTCCATATTCCACCTTATAGAAGTTACCGGCCTTATACTTCTTATGGGGATTAGTCGTTGTTGCCGTCATGCCGGTAGAAAGCAACCACCAGACTTTGCCTTCTGCAATATCGATCACTTTCCCGATTACATTTTTCTTCCTGACACAATCCGGATACATATATTCATTGAAATCCTGTATCAGGGAAAGCTTGACTTCACTTCCTTCCACGCTCTTTACTTTCGCACGGAATATCTCGTTGACAACAAACATATCCATAAAACCAGGGATGATATAATAGCATGAATTTATGTAAGCGAATGGCAAACAGGCCTTCATTCCCCGGTATGGGGCATCTATAATTTCCATCTTCAGAGACATGTCTTCCTTGTCGATATGCAGGATCCGGACCTTGACCCGTTGATCCGGACGCAGAAAATGGTCTGTCTCCACCTCTTCCTCTTCCATCTCGATCTCTGGTATCTCAATCTCTTTCTCATCTGATCCGGTATCCACAAAAGCCGGAGAAGACATTGGTTGCGACAAAGGATAATCTTCCGCTACCAGATTCCAATATGAACGGAAATCACGGATATTCTTACAAGCATCAAAATTCAAAGATAACCGGCTAAAAGAAGCGACAAACAAACGGTTTTTCAACACAGTAGCCCGGTCTTTACGCCCTTTCCACGAGTTACATCCCAATTCAACCAATGGGCTCAACGTAAACCCATCGTTATCAAGGGTGATCATATTTTTTTCATTTCGACATTGCCTCCACTTTTTACTATCTTCCTGGAAAAGACATGCTTTATCATCTGCTTGTAGCATGATGAGACGTTCCAAGATCTTTATCTCATCAAAATGTTGGAGATGCTCCCACTGGATACGGTCACCCAATGTATTCTCGCCAGTGAGCAAAGTATATGACTTATTTTTCAGCAGTTCACTATACGGTGATGGTATACGGGAAAGATAACGGCATATACGGGCAGCAATCAGTGAAAGGTCATCCTCCTTTTGCCGACATTGTCCACAGATCAAGAAGACAAAAGTATGCAAACGGACCGACTCGGTTATCAGAGGATGAAGCGTGTCCCAATCATCGGAGAACCAATATTCAGATACCTTATCATCCATCTCCTTTGCTTTCCGTTTCAATACGCCGGAAAAATCACTGCATTCCTCTTCTGTCATCAGACCATTGGTAATTAGCCTGCAAACGATATCGATCAGTACCGGAAGATTCTGGGAAAAACCAGTCAAATCGTATGACAGCAGATAATATATTTTTAGGATCTCGTCATGTACATGCCAAATGTTTCCACTCTGTTCCAACTTACGCAAAACAGCCTTCAGATATTCATTCGTCTTTCCTTCCGACAAGCAACGGCAAACTTTCAGTTTCAAAGAAAGACGATCCATCCTGTCAAACAGTTCAGTTCTTTTTTCATCCGCCCTCCTCTGGTATACTGTTTGCAAATAGTCCGATTCCTCTCCCATCCACCGGCAAAGGTCGAAGGCCTTCTCTAAAGCTTTAGCGGCATCCTTTCCATCCAAGGCCAGGCAATCTCCATGTTTTTCCTGAAAAGCAGCCAATGCCTCGATCCATCCAATCTCCTGATTCCGATACAGGAAACGAGCTTTTTTCAATAATACATCTGAAGCAGGATAATGCGAGACTTTATTCTCCACCAGCAACTTCATATTAACATCACAGGATTGAAATACAAAAGCATATTTTTCCACAATACTATCAGATAAGTTTTTTCCTGTTGTCGACATTTCTTTATCAAGGACAGGTACATCATTCATCATAGTTATAATATTAAAAATAAGATTATTAATTCAACAATTACCCTCTAAAAATTATATATATGAGCCCGAAAGTACTCATTTAATTCCAAGCACAAAAAAAATTCCGACTATATTTTAAGAATGACCATAAAAAAGAGGCCTGTCTCTTACTCCCCAAAAACAGACCTCTTTACGAAAAAGTTTCCATACCTTCCATGCCACCAGACCATACTCGGCAGCATCCAGCCAACCTTTTTTCACCTCCATTATCATAGCATAGGCAAACATTGCAGAACCGGATGCTTCCGGCCAGCAATCAGTTTTATCCACCAACAGGTTCTACATGCCGCTTTCACTCTGGCAATTTTTCGGGCTCTTCATCATAAGACGATGGCCATCCAAAATGCACCATGATTGGGATTATCTCTCGGTGTCAATATGAATTGTTAATTATCCATATTCGCCTTCTTCTCGAGCGGACAGATAATTAGTCGTCTAATATATCAATTTGAGAAATCATCAAAAAAGGAAGTGCGTCAAGCGCGGGGACAAGTACATTTTGACACACTTCCTTTTACGGTAATTTATTTGGTATAAATTAATTAGCAGTCTGATTTTCTTTTTCTGTCTGAACCGTCTGTCTCGCTTTCATACGGAAGTCCATATACGATTTCGTATTCAATTTTGGAAAACCATCCTTCTCCAATTGCCTGCCAACCTTTTCCAAGGTCTGAATATTCTCTTCCAGAATGGTTCCATCCGGACGAGGGCCAATGTTCAACAATAAATTAGCATTCATATCTGCGCAATATCTCAATAGCTCCATAACCTCTTCAGCCGATTTCTGCCGTTGTCGCGAAGAAGTATGATATGCCCACCCTAAAGCCTGGATCGGGATGTTCAACTCAGCCGGCTTTTCATTATTGCTCTCCCAAGAAAAATCGGCAGCGTCCTGTACCTTTTTAGGTAATCCGACACTTTTAAAGACAGGAGCCAATGATCCCATTTCTCTTTCTCCGGTTATAAAATCCTCATTACCGTTCGCACCTGTTTTAAACACGACTAATGCATGAGGCTGAATCTGATGAATCATATCATATATTTCCTGAATATTAAAAAGTTCAGAATACTGATACACTCCTCCAACCGTATCAAACCATATACCGGCAATCGGCCCATATTGAGTACACAATTCCATTATTTGCGTTTTTGCATAATTCAGATAATGCTTAAAATCTTCCACATTACGGAATCTGTAAGACTCAGGAACCTCTTTATAGTGGGGACGAGCCGGATCATACATCGTATTTGGCAAAAAGTAGGGATGATGCCAATCTATACCCACCGAATAATAAATAAACAGGCCCAATCCGGCTTTCCGGCAAGTGACAGCCAACTCTTTTACAAAGTCACGCTGGGCAGGATAATCCATACTATTGTAATCCGTCAAATACTACAGGAATCCCTGTCTTTTCAAAAAATCATCCGTCAACTTTCGAACCTTATAATACTCTTCCGTAAGCGGCTTTCTGTATAGAAAGATCGGATGCCCGGCACCTTCAAAGAGATGGAGTTCACAATCCACTCCCTTCTGCAAAAGTTTATCTTGATAGGCCTCGATCGTTTCGACCGATACGATAGGATCTTTCGTGCCAAGCAATATAAGAGTGGAGGGAGTTGCTTCCGACACATGATGGATCGGTGAAATTTTTTCAAAATCCCTTTTTATTTCCGGAAAACCATAACCTCGCGAAACCATGTCTATAACCGGATAATATAACACGGAGAGGTTCGGCCTGTAACCCGCCGGAACAGTCTCATCACTCCCGATCGTTCCGAGTGCGGCAGCCAGATGTCCACCGGCAGAACCACCGGCTACGGCAATCTTGTCCGGATCAAGCTGATAGTCCGAAGCATGGCTACGCAACCAACATATCGCATCTTTGGCATCCTCAAAACTCTCGAACGGAGTAGAATGGTGCAGATATCCGATACGATAATCAACCGATACAGCAATCATTCCTTTTGAAGCATAATAAGCACATTCACGATAAAACTGAATCGGAGAACCTAACTTCCAACCTCCTCCGAAGAAGTATACAATAGCCGGCCTTTTTTCCCCAGCCTGCATATTCCGGGGCTTGAAGATGTGAAGTGCCAGGGAATCTCCATCCTCTAATGTCTTATACCGAACGATTTCAGGAGAGAACACCGTCTCCGATGAAGCCAGTACTTTCTTTAAGGCCTCGAACCAGACAGTCGCCATCTTCTCCGCACCAGCCTTATTCGGATGTACTTTATCGTGTACCGTATAGTCTTGCCAGTTAAATCCCTGAGCCTGATTGACCAAAAAGACCTGTCCGGAGTTTAATCCGGCAACCATTTCCGCAATCTTCTCGTTCAATTCCGGGATATACGAATACTTAGGCAGTTTCCCGCTTGGTATCACCTGGGCAATCAAAATACGGACATTCGGATTGATCGCCTGTATTTTATTGATAATAGACCTGTAAGAAGCTATCATTCCGGGAACAGGTTTCTCTTCCACAAAATGGTTATGACCGGCATGAAGCAATACGATATCTGCCGGATAAAGCCGGTAGAGGCTGTCGATCTTCGACTCCAAAAACTCCACATTCTTACCGCTGAAACCACAATGATTAAGCGTCCCGATCCGACATTTACTCTCACGAGGGCCGATAAAATCAAACTGATACCCGGCTGTAAATAATTTTTCCCAAAGCGGATACAAATAGCAAGTGAAGAAATCCGCTCCTTCCGTAATAGAATCACCTAATCCCATCAAGGTAAACCGTTCCTGTTTTTTCTCTTGTCCGGTGGTAGTAACGGAACAGCACAATAAAAAAAATAATATCAGATATAAATAAAGAGCTTTATGTTTCATGGCTTTTTAAACTTGCAATAGTTTTATGGGCATATATTAAAAAGATGTGTGTCAAAATGTGATTATCCCCACGCTTGACGCAGAGACAAGTACATTTTGACACACACCATACTTTTCTGATTATTGGACAACCGGTTTGTCTTTCAACATACCGCCTTCATTATAACGCTGGTTATTCGGTAGCCCTTTCTTATTCACACCTTCTTTCATCAATGTCTTCAAATCTTCCAGATGCGAACGGTAAACACCACGAGGTGTCACATCATATTTCTTACACAATGATGCAGCCATACCTACTACCTCTCCCATCATTCCTGTCGTACGCATCACACGGACCGTTCCCAATGCCACATGAGTCACACTAATATTACGACCGGCCATAAACAGGTTCTCCACATTACGAGAATACAGACAACGATACGGAACGGCGTACGGATAGATCAGAATATGCTTTGTCACCGCTTTGAACTCATTGCCTGGAAAATGTTCACTGTTTTTCGGATCCTGCCAATGTAAATCGATACTCCATGTCGTGGCGAAAGAAGCATCTTCATGAGACACGTTTTTCGTGATATCGTCTTCCTTTAAAATATAATCCCCCATCAGACGACGTGATTCACGCTTGCCGGCGACGTAAGCAACCCAACCTAATTTTCGGTTCTTATACTGGTCATTTTCCTTCATACGGTTTTTCAGATAACTCCAGTTTGAATAGACAACCAGCATTCCATAATCACGGATACGTTCGAAGTCCTTGATCTGGTCGAAGTTCATACCTGTCTCCCACGTCCATTCTCCCATCATCACCTTTTCACAATTCTTGTCGTTAAACTCCACTCCATAGCTGAACTCCGGGAAAGGGCTCGATTTCTTGTTATCCACAGAATACCACTGGACGGAAGAACCCATTGTCAACTTGTCTGCTTTCTCCGGAGCGATGCTCTCACCATACTCGTCACGACCTTCACGCCCCATACGATAGTCGGCCCCCGCCAGGTAACCGATCGTCCCGTCTCCCGTACAATCAGAAAACAGAGGAGCCTCGAACTTCAGTTCTTTACCGCTTTCGATGTGTTTGACAATAACCGATGTGATCTTATCACCTTCCTTTGTCACCCCTATCGCACGAAAGTTCAGGAAAAGAGACACATTCTTTTCACCTACTAGCCAATCCATTTTCTTCTGGTCTTCATAATATTCTGCAGGTTGTGCATTTCCTCCTTTTTCCGGACCAAATTCTTTCTGCAGACCGCCAAGTTCCTTATAAGTTCCTTCTTCGATACGGCCTCCTAAATGGACACGTATCTCCGAACTGTTATTACCACCTACCACAGGACGGTCATTAATCAAAGCTACTCTGCAACCCAGACGGGCTGCCGACACAGCGGCACTCATCCCGGCTATACCGGCTCCCACGACTACAAGATCATATTCGCCGGCAACCGGTGCTTCATCCGGTAATCCCAATGCTTGACGACGGAATGCTTCCAGTTCCTTTACATCCGACGGAGGCATCTTGCCAACTTCCGTGGTAAAGTAGATCGCATCACAACGACCGTCAAATCCCGTCAAATCATGCAGCTTGATTACAGTTTTCAGATTCTTGACAGATACTTTTCCAGCTATCTGCCACATCCAGGCAGAACCCTCCGCTCCCAATGGAGAAGTCATCTTCTTTCCTCCGACAGACAAACTGAATTTACCGGGGCCTTCCCCTTTTTTCCACGGGGAAGTCCAGTTATAGGTACGGACATATACATAATATTCTCCTTTTTCAGGAAATGTCACTTCGGTCGAAGCATCATCGACAGGTACACCCATCCCGTGCGCTAACAAATAGGGCGATCCCATCAAATCCATAAACTGCTGGTCTACCTTCCAACCACCTTTGTTACTGAAACTTTCAGCCTCAATAAAAAGGTCTGCAGCTCGAACCGATCCAAAACTCAATAAAAATAATAATGATAAAATTACACGAGTCTTCATGATATTAATATTTACAATTTAACAAAAACAAAGAAAAACACAACACTCTCTATATTTTCTATTTTGCAAAAATAGAACTAATTATAAATAAACCAGGCTGTTGCTTTACAATTTTTATTTGCGGTTACACGTACCCATCGAGCAGAAAAGCTCTCAGGAAACTCATAATGCATATATTCACCAGAACCGACAGTCTTGGTTTCATAAATCTTAAACTGCCCATTGCCTACAACGTCTACTTCTATTTTAAAAGAAACAGCTTCATTCGAATCATGCCAAAGATGAAGAGATTTCTGATCAAATCCATACATTAAAAAAGGATCAGACGGGACATGGGCCGTAACTTCATCATCAGACCATACCCCTCCTTCACCAGTTGGTTTACCCCACGACCACAAATCGTCTGTCTTACCGAACCACAATCCAGCTTGAGGTTGACCAGCCAAAGGATTTCCATCAGCAGTACCAAACTTCATCGGCGTCGCCTGATTTCCTCCCATCACCAACATGCCCCTCCAAGAGCAATAGTCTGGGATTACACGCAAATGCGAACAAACCGGACGAATAGCCCACAGCTGATCAGCATATAGATGAAATCCTATTTCATAAAATAACCCATGGCAATCCATCATTGCACGTTCTGTTTCAACTTCGCGAATACGCAGCCACTCCGTACAACTCGTCTCATCGAATGTCTTACTGGATTTTGGCAAACGATACCTCTTCCATTCCTTTGTATTCGGAAAAAATACACTCATTACAGCAGAAGCATTATCCCAGCCTGTAGCCAAAATTGGTGCACCAAAATGAGAAGAGCTCCATACTTCCGTATACGACTTCTCTTCTATTATTTTCCAAACTTTACCATCCCACTCTGCTAAACGGCCTGCACTCCAATCTTTATTATAATCTTTTGTAGAATAACTATTGTTACACACAACAACCTTACCATGCCTTGTAAAACCAGATTTAAAATGAGGTTTCGACCCTTTCGGTTCTTTCAACTCATCATAAAGGTTAAATAATGGTTTTGTATCTAAAGTATTCACATCCACTTCAAAAAATTGACCCTCCATAGCCAGAAAATAAACTTTATTCTTCGGATCTGTCAAATGCGTCATTGTTGCAGCCAAACGATGATCTTTTACCCCATCAATTACTCGTACATTCCCATTCATATCAATTATATACGGACCTATGATCAACTGATTCGTAGGACCGTGGAGTAATCTATTCGCATATGTTCCCACCACGCTTTCCGGGCGTTTATGTATTTCCATCTTATCATTGATTTCAAAAAGTCCAGTACCGAAACCAGTCGCGGAAAAATGTGCAACATAAGTAACAACCCATAATCTATTTGCCCAAGGGAATAAAGCTCCCGTCCCAGCTTCAGTTCTCGGAGTTTGATCTGCAACCATAGCTAAATGCGGAAACACACCACTACAGTTTATTTGCTGCTGCGACAAAACTGTATTATTCAGACATCCCCAAACTAACAAGACAGACATTAAAATGTATTTCATGATTCTATAGATTTAAAAATTACAATTCAACAACATCCGGTAATTGATTTATCAGTATCATCACCGGATGTCATTTCTACATTTTATTTATAATCCAACCAAGCAGTTGCTTTTGTATCCGTATCCGATACAAAACGAATCCATCTTGCTTGAAATGCTTCAGGGAGTTGCTGAACGAACCTTTCTCCAGGTTGTACTGCATAAGCGGCATACTCCATCCAATCCCCATTGCCGGTAGGATCAACTTCAACCGTAATGACGACTTTCTTATCAGATTGATGCGACAACGAAAGCTCTTTCTTGTCATAGAATCCAATCAGATACGGATCAGAAGCGACACCCGCTTTTACATTTGTATCCTTCCACGGGCCACCATGACCTACCGGTTTACCCAATGTCCACAAATCATCAATAACACCTACCCAAACAGCAGCTTTTCCATCGTCTGAAACAATAATATGCGGATTCTCTTTTCCCTCTTCAGGTGTCACACCTGTCAAAACAAGCATACCTCGGTAAGAAGCATAATCGTTGATACGGTAATTATGAGTTGATATAGGACGAATTTTTGCATATCCATCCGCATTCTCCGCAGGAAGTTCGTAAAAAGTTCCCATACAAGAGAACATATCGCGTTCCGTTGCCACTTCCCGACAAACACGCAGTACACCTTGGTTAGTCAATTCTTTATACGTTTCATTCCCCAAAGGAAGACGCCAACGCCGGTTCAAATCATCTACAATCAAGACAGAACCCTCTTCTATCGAAACGACTTGTTGAGGTATGGCAAACTTTGATCGAATAAAATCAGTCGTTTTTGTATCTTCCTTACGAACCAGTTCCAATTTATCTCCCATTTCATAATAACCGGTTTCCGATGTTTTTCCATCTACCGTCACATTTGCCAACACTCCCAATGCACGACGGTTGTCACCAAGCCCATACAACAAACCTCCGATTGTCGTATTTTGTTTAACTGTTGTCAAACCTTGGTAAATCGGATCAGAAGAAGTCGAACGGGGATCGGCAGTCGTATAATTGAAACTAACCGTTGCCAATGTATTTTTATCCGTTTTTACACGAATCCATTCTCCTTTTTCGGTAGAAGCAAAAGGGACAGAGACCGACTTTCCTGCATTTACTGTGACACTCTTCAAGGTCTTCCATTCATTTTTGCCGGCTTCATCTATTTCAAAAGTAAAGATCACCGGTTGTTTTCCTTCATTTTTGACCCAACCGAAACGATGTGTCCAGCCACTAAAAAGGAACGGTTCAGAGCTCTCACCTGCTTTCACGCTTTCCTTTGCCCAAACAGCACCTTCTGCAGTAGCTGGTCCTAATTCATCCGGTCTTGTCAAAGAAGTAAACCACAGATTAGAGTTCGATTGACCAGGTCCCTCTATACTCCCTTTTGCTTTTCGTTTGTTCAAGAATTCTTTCTGAGCTGAATCATCACAACCGAAAACCAACTGATCGTTCCAACGGGTAAAATCACCAATCACTTTCAAATAAGCGGAGCGAGGACGAATGCCTGCAGAATTATCGGCCGTAAACATTCCTGGGAAATGCCAGAACATACCATGCATCGTCATCAGATAATCAGGTTGAGACTCTGTCCCGACATTCCGAATACGCGGCCATTCTGTATTCCATCCATGCGCACCATCATAGCTATGACTGGCTTTGGGCAAACGATAAAAAGCCCACCCTTTTTCGGCATCGCGTACACCTAAAATAACTGATTTATAATCCCAACCTGTTGCCCAAATCGGGTCTGTTTCCGGATTCGTATTTCCATAAATGCCACCCGGCCCCGTCACTTCGACAAATTGATTGCGACGAACTACTTTCCACTCTTTTCCATTCCATTCAGCTAGGACACCTGCCTCCACATCAAACTTCTTTAATGCTTCTTGTGTCCCTTCTCCATTGTTGGTAAAATACATACAACCCTGTCCAGAATACAACCCTTTGCCATGTACTCCCGGTAATAAAGCATTTATCGGTCCGGCATCCGTATCATTTTTTTTCTGTTGTTTCTTATTGCCATCCTGATACAATTCTTTTACTTCCAACGTATTCACATCCACTTCATAAAATCCTTCTTCCATTGTCCCATAATAAATTTTATTTGACGGATCTGTTAAATGACGGGCATTTCCGGTATGCCGACCAGACATTACGGTATATGGAATAACACGAACTTTTCCTGTTTTATCAATCGCATAAGGGCCTATAAAAAGTTGATTGCTTTCTTTATGAATCATTCTGTTTGCAGGTGTACCTCCAATACTCTCCTTATGCATGATCTGCCGATAATCGGACGTCACTTCATATAATTTATCAGAAGAGCCATTCGGTAAATGAGGCCCATAAGTAACCACCCATAAACGATCCGCCCAAGGTACGACTGCCCCTGTCCCACATTCGCCTTCATTATTATAGTAAGCCAAACGGGGATAAATACCGGAAATCGATTCCGGTATTTTTTTGACATCCTTTTGGGCAGTACATCCTAATACCGAAAATACAGTCAGTAATCCTATTACACTATTCAGTTTCATATTATTTGATTTTTTACAACAAGGGTTCCTCATCCTCTATATAACCATATAAAGCCGAGGAACCCTTAAATGAATATCATATCGAATCTATCCCAAACCGATCACCATTTCGGATTCTGTGACAGATTTTCGTTAATTAATCTATCTGCTGCAGGAACCGGCCACAAATAATCACGACTTTCATCGAATTTACGTTCGGTTGCCACGGTAATATACCCCTTTTCCGCCATTCCACTCAAATCTGCAATACCGTCTTCATCAATCTGTGGAATACCACCTATCGGATAGTTACCATCTTTCCAGTTCTGAATCAACTGCTTGTATTCGGCCGAGACAGAACTTTCATCACCATTCCAAGAGGTATTACCGGACCACGCACGATTCAAGAAATAAATTGGACGATTAAATACCTTCCCTGCAATCTTCCAACGAATTAAATCACTATAACGATGACCTTCCCAAGCCATTTCAATAAAACGCTCGGTACGGATAACCGTACGTAACTGCTGCTGTGATCCTTCCGTTACTCGTGGATACTCAAGACCTGTTCCGTTATAAGCCCTTTCACGCAATTTATTAATCGTAGCATCCAGCACTTCTTGGCTACACTGATTCATCTCATTCATCGCTTCAGCATACATCAACAGAACATCACCGTAACGCAACATCGGATAAGTAGTCGGTGCACCAGCTTTACCATTTTCCAAAAATGACTCATCAACATATTTCTTAAATAATAAACCTGTATAGGAAGCATGTTCCGCTCTTGCTTTAGAATCATTATTTCCAACTTGTGCACCGTCAGAAATTCTCTGAACGGTTGTTTTAACAGGAGAAGGAGAATACTCATACCCTAACCATTCATAATCGTTCGGATCATACGTTCCATCCAACACACTCTTGTTATATGCTGTTGCAAACGGAACAATTGTCATTGCCATACGTGGATCTCGGTTCTCGAAAAAGTCTTTCGGATTGTAAAGCGGAGATTCATCAATCGGTTTACCATCAATACAGGGATAAGCACAGACCAATTCATAGGAAGGAGCTTTTTGACCACCCCATCCTCCTGAAAGGCGAGATATGCTATTCAACACATCAGACGCAGCCCAGTAATATTTCTTCAACGTCACATCTCCACGGAAGAAGAAAATCCATTCGTCAGACCAAGAAGCCGTAAACAAATCCTGATAGTTGCTATGCAATTTGTACACATTCAAATCCATACAATTCTTGGCAGCAGTAGCAGCGGCTGCATAATCCTCATTATAAATAGCAATTCTTGCTTTAAAAGCATAAGCAGCCCCTTTCGTGGCACGCTGGATGCCTGGATAACTATTCGGTAAACGTTCCGCAGCCTTATCCAAACATTCGTAACTGTAAGCCAATACATCTGCTTTCGGAGATCGGGAAGCGGTATAAGCTTCATCTAAACTCATACCCACCTTATCCAAAATCGCATCCCCCCAATGAAAAGCTAACATACCATAAGCATATCCTAAATAAAAGTAAGCCTCACCTTCATATTGAGCAATATCCTTCTCCGAAACGCCCATAGCACGTGCTCGATCCATATTATTAATTATACGTAAAGCACGTGCGATACCTTTATAATAGTTTTCCCAACGTTTGGCAATCGTTCCGTCTTCTGAAGTCAATGTTCCGTTATTCACGGCAGATGTTTCATTTCGAGCAGTTACATCATCTCCCCATTTCATATCATCAATCGGAAAAAAATCCGTACGATAGAAATCATTCAAAGACATTTCTATTTCCGCTTGAGAAGAATACCAATTCTCGCTTGATCCTTCAGAAAGAGGATTTAAATTAAGATCGACACACGACATAAGCATGAATAGGGATGCAGTACATATAGAAAATTTTATCTGTTTCATATCACTATAAATTTAAAATTTAACATTCGCACCAAATGTAAAAGACGTGGATATAAAGTCGGAACTTGCACCTATTTCCGGATCCCATCCTTTAGGATAATGGCTGATAGCTGGTAGATCATTTATTGTTGCATATATCCGAAGTCCTCTGATGAAACACTTATCCATAAGTTTCTGCGGCAACGAATACCCCAATGTAATGTTCTTGACACGGAAATAAGCTCCATTAAACAACCAATAATCAGATCCGGTATAAGTATTAGTAGTATTGGTATATGTAAGACGAGGATATTTGACATTCCGGTTTTGATCTTCCGTATTATGCTGGCTCCAATAATTCCCCAATATAAGAGAAGGCACAGCTCCCCATTGTTCTTTTAATGGCTGTATCCATGCAGAATTAAAGAGAACATTCTGATGCCCCACGCCTTGAAAAGAAAGAGAGAAATCCCAATCTTTCCAACCTAAGAAAAGATTACCACCAAACTGAAACTCCGGCAAAGAATTACCTAAACGAACTTTATCATCTGCATTGATAACGCCATCTCCATTCACATCGACATATTTAATATTACCAGCCTTATCGTTAGCAGTGAGTGTCGGATATTTGTTTCCTTCCGAATCATACAGATCTGCATCAGTAACAAACAGACCATCGGTCTTATACATAAACCACTCATAATAATAAGAATCTTCTTCATAAATCTTATTACCATCTATAGTTCTTCTGTCTCCCAAATATCCCATTTTTGAACGATAATCAGATAAATTAAAAGATACACCATAAGATACCTCACCAATCTGATCACGCCAACTTGCTTCAAATTCCCAACCGTGAGTATACATATCACCCGCATTTTGTTTCGGAGCAGAAAAACCGGCATAAGAGGGGAAACCTAAAGTCAAAAGCATGTCGGATGTTTTCTTATAATAGTAGTCTCCTGTTAAACTCAAACGATTATTCAACAAAGTAATATCGATACCAATATCATAAGTCGTAGTTGTTTCCCACGTAATATCATTAAATGCATAATTATATTGTGCAGCATTCTGTACAGCGGTCACCGATTGGGAACCTTTATCATACATATAACTATTTCCGAAATTGATTGCCGCCTGATATGGAAATTCCGCATCACTAATGCGTTCATTCCCCAATGACCCAATAGAAGCACGCACTTTCAAATAATCAATCTGCTTATCTTTAGGGAACCAAGATTCACTAGAAATAACCCAACCTGCCGATACAGAAGGGAATACCCCCCAGCGATAATCAGAAGCAAAACGAGAAGAGGCATCAGCACGAACATTCGCTTGTAACATATACCGGTCCTTATATGAATACATAGCACGTCCGAAAACAGATTGATAAGCATTGTGACCTGCACTGCCCGAATTATACTGATAATCTTCCGGACCAAGATTCAAATAAGGATAAGTATCCAATTCATAATTATTTCTTGATGCACCCAAATTTTCCCATTTATGCTTATACCCCTCATAACCTACCATCGCATTCAAGGAATGGTCAGTCCATTTGTTCTGATAATTAGCATAAAACTGGTAAGTACGGCTTTGTGTCATATTCCGTGTTTCATTTAAAGATGTTGTCTTATTACTTTGTGCAGCAATGGAGCTTCCATCCTCATAATACACATTCACTGCTTTTGTAAATTTTTTCCCTGTTTCAAACGTATATCGAGGAGCAAAAACGGCCGTAAGCGTTAATCCCTTAAGCGGAGTCAAATCTAGTTGGGCCTTTCCCCCAAACTTATAATAATTCTTTCCATCCGTTCCCCCTTCATTGAGCATAGCCAATGGATTGGCCCCGGATTTCACATCTGCATAGCGCCCGTCTTCCCAACGAGGATTATAATATGGAGCAGTCAAATAAGCCCAATAAATAGGATTGACAGTCGCAGGAGATACACTTTTCGACGCAGAAAAATCAACATCAATATTAGCCCGAATCCAAGAATTGATTTTATAATCGTTGTTGACGCGACCCGCATAACGCTCATACGATTTATTCGCATAATACCCATCTGCCGTCTGATAATTGAACGAGAATTTGGACTGCAATTTATCTGTACCGCCTGAAACGTTAAAGTTATGTTGTTGATGAGAAGTCGTATTCTTCAACAGCAAATCAACCCAATCCGTATTCGGATAATGATAAGGATCCATTGCATTATTAGCCATCCAAGAGTTAATGGTTTCCTGCGAATATTGCGAATAAGGATTAGAAGCACCATCGTTCCATTTAATCTCATTTTGAACATTCATCCAATCGATCACATTTCCATTAGTCGGTCGTGTAGTAGGTTTGTCAATGGAATATTCATAATTATAATCTAAATTGAATTTATTCTCCTTAGCTCTTTTGGTTGTGATCAAAATAACACCGGCCGCAGCACGAGATCCGTAAATAGAAGCCGATGCCGCATCTTTCAAAACACTCATGGTTTCTACATCTGAAGCCACGACATCATTCAATGAACCGGGCACACCGTCTATAATTACAAGCGGATCGTTATTGGAAAGTGTCGTCACACCACGAACACGTATCGTTGCAGAACTACCAGGACCTCCAGAAGAACGAGTAACCTCCACACCTGAAATCTGCCCCTGCATAGCCGTAGACAGCATTTGAGTAGAACGTTCTGTTAAGGAAGCTCCTTTGATACTGGATATCGGACCTGTCAAATCTCCCTTACGAGCCGATCCATAGCCAATTACCACTACTTCATCCAACAATTCCGCATCTTCCTTCATTGTTATAGATACAGATGTCTTATTTTTTACAGATATTTCACTCTGAATATATCCGATATAGGAAACTATTAATGTTGCATCTGATGCAACATTAAGGGAGAACCTCCCTTCCGCATCCGTTATCGTGCCGTTAGTAGTCCCCTTCTCCACCACATTGGCACCAATGACCGGCAAGCCGGATTCATCGAGGATTACACCTGTAACAGTTTTCTTATTCTGTTGAACACCGCTCAATAAGAGGTTGTCCGAAGCCTTGATCAACACTTGGCGATCGATAATTTGATACTTGTAGCCGGTATTTTTCAACACTTGGTCCAGTACATCTTCCAATGTAGCATTTTGAGCATTGACACTCACAGTTTTGTTGACATTCACACGATTATCGTTAAAAAAGAATGTAAACTCACTGCTTTTTTCAATTTCTCTAAGGATTTCAATAATACTGCTGTTCTGCTTGTTGATCGACACTTTGTAGTTCTGCGCATAAGTAGAGGCAGAAATACAGCATGCAACTCCCAACGAAAATAAGGTTGTGATCTTCATGATACGTTTAGTTTTTCTAAATAACGGGATACAATACCCCCTCTCACTGTTTTTTTCCATAACTTTGTAATAGTTTTTGATGAATAATAAATGCAAGTCTTTGGCTTGGACTCCTATGACAAGCATTTTTTGAAAACTCTCTGATTGGAAGGTGCTTGCCGGCATCTTCCAATTTTTTAAAGGTTAACTCTTTTTTATCCCATAAGCATTAGAATTAAGTTGTTTATAATAAGTTATTTTAAAGTCAATGTATAATCACCATTCTTCTCCTCTTTATACTGTAATGGAGAAGAAGCTTTTATCATAAAAAGTATCCGATCTAGCGACTCATCCCTCACCTTGAAAGTGAACCGGTATTTATCAGCCAGATCCTTTTGGCACATCACCTTTCTGCCGTACCACTGTTCGAGACGTGGGATGATCATGGATAGTTTTTCGTTTTCGAAACTCAGCATCTTTTGTTTGCGCCAAGCGGTATATTTGTCGGCATCCACAATCTGTTTGGTGATCTTGCCGGTCTGCCGGTCCACCAAAATCTTTTCGTCGGGAGAGACGAAGTATTCTTTCATTTGGTTTGTTTCCTTATTCTCCACACTTACTTTGATCTTGCCATTCAGGAGAATCGCTTCCATCTTATTTTCCATGTTGTAACTGAACAATTCGAACGCAGTCCCCAACGCCTCCACACTCATATCCTCCGTATGGACGATAAAAGGTTTTTCGCGATTCTTCGCCACATCGAAAAAGGCTTGCCCGTCCAATGTTATTTCACGCGTCTTACCGGAGAAACGAGCCGGATAGGTTAAGCGGCTACCCGGTCCCATCTGCACTTTCGTTCCATCCGGCAAAGAGACAGATTCCATATTCTGTATGCCGGAACTTACAACATACATTGGAACATTCGCCTTGTCCTGCAACGCAAAATAAACAGTTCCTGCCACACCCAATACCAATAAGATGGAGGCGACCATACTATATATCTTATAAAATACAACTTTCCGTCCTTCATCATGCTGCCAGACTTCTTTACAAATATTCCGCCAGATAGATGGCTCGTCCGGACGATCGCTCTCCACTGCATCCGGAGCATTATTCCATTGCCGCTCCATTTCTTTTGTCACCCGGCGAGATGATTGCAAGGCTATGCGCTCTTCTTCAGTCAGCGCATCCTGCATTAGTTTCTTTAGTATATATTTTTTGTCTTTGTATTCCATTTCAATCGCTTTACATATATAAATACACGCAAGTTACTTCTTCCCCCTACTCAATCCGGAAAAAACAGATCATTTTAGTACCTGACAGTACAAATTTCCAAAAAAATATGACAATATCCCCTATGAAACGAGCATTTCAAATGATAATAAGAGATAGGATGCGGGATATATTAAATCAGATAAAGAGAAGAAGCAGTGTGATATTCTTCTTCAAGTACTTGAGGGCTTCGCTGATTTGATTTTCGACCGTTTTCTCTGAAATATTCAATAGGATAGCTATTTCTTTGTAGCTCTTTTGTTCCTTACGGCTCAAGTTAAAAATCTCACGGCGGCGCGGTGGCAATTCATCGATCAGGCGATCTATATATTCTTGGAGATTATGAGCATCAATTTCTTCTTCCACATCATACGGTTCTTCCAATGCGGCAAGAACCGTGACTTTGTAGAAATCTTCATTCACATTTTTGCGATGCCGGTTAAAGATCAGATTCCGGGTGATAATAAACAGCAAACCTTTAAAATGGTCATCTTCACGAAGAAATTCACGCGTTTCCCATATTTTGATAAAGACTTCCTGTACTACTTCTTCGGCAGCATCGGCACTGGTCAAATAGAGACGACTGAAATTATAGACCTGTTTCCAGTATTGTTTATACAGAGCAGTAAATGCGTCTTTGCTACCCTGCTTCAACAATAATATCAGTTCCCGCTCTTCCATATTCTTTTAAATAAGATACAAATGTAACAAATAAATTGAGAATTGAAACTTGAAAATTCGGAAGTGCTTTCTTCTTCATTTTTCATTTTCAATTCCTGTCTCTTATACACATCTGACGCTGTCTCTTATACACAT